>Ga0194128_10000517_pt1 | contig 70289 bp, 68 predicted proteins | sample TA2KigCa65mmetaG_FD_148650 | JGI IMG/M metagenome (GOLD analysis project Ga0194128, IMG submission 148650) | Freshwater microbial communities from Lake Tanganyika, Tanzania - TA2015037 Kigoma Deep Cast 65m | ecosystem: Environmental > Aquatic > Freshwater > Lake | place: Tanzania: Lake...
GACAGATAACGAGGTCATAGCAATCTTGAAGATTGCGACGGGTCTCCTCATCCCGTTCAGAAGGCGGTCTGATTCCGTTACTCCATCGGTTAGGGTCAAGCTCCCTAAGCAGCCTCGCCTCTTCCTCGATCGAGAGGTACCGGACAGGGTGTTTCGCGATCTTGAGCGATGGGTACTCAAGGGTAGGCACCCGGAACCCAAGACGCCTTGCCGTCTTCACGGACCCCCTAACGACAGCGAACTGGTGATGGATCGTTTGGGTACTCAGTCCTGCCCCCACCCTGCCTTGGTGGTACGTCTCAAGGTCAGAATTATTCAGCTCATCGAGATATCGCCGGTGGGATAACTCTCTGAGAATGGTCTTCGAGTAGTGGAACAGACCTCGGTGATTGGGGGTTCCCTCTCGTGTCTTCAGAAAGGCGGCGACTGCATCAGGAAGGGTGATCCGCTCCTTGTCGCCCAGAACGAGCCCTCGGTGAATCTGCGCTCGCCATTCCACTTCCATTCGCTCTGCCACCTTTCGGTCCATGGTCTTTGATGATCGGACATAGGTCCTTCCGCTCATCTGAAACTGGATGTACCAAAACTTCGAGTTTCCTCGTTTAACAATCGACATCACCGAGCCCTCTACAAAGGACCTTCCGAGCTTTTTCAGGAATCGACAACGGGGGCGAGTGATCTAGGTCTTATAAATACAAATAGACACCCTTTGGAATCACCGAGATGACCGACCTAAAAGCCATGACGAGAGAAGCCCTTTATCGTCCAACATGGGATGGATGGTGGGGAATAACGTTGACTATGAAACAAGTGGTTGACCGTCAGCGCCTAGACGAAATGACCGGAAGCCAGAACTTCAGGCACTTCATCAATGTGTTGACCAAGAAGGTCTACGGGAATACCGGAACGCGATTTGGCAAACGAATAGAGGTGATACCGGTAATCGAGAGGTCAACTGCCGGAAGATTTCACTATCACATCGCGATGAAGATCCCGGATGAAATTGATGTCGAGCGCTTTGAGAGTCTTGTTAAGGACTCATGGACAAAGACGCGATTTGGCTATCGCGAGACCCACATTGACCGTGAGATCGATAGCGGTTGGATTGACTACATTACGAAGCAAAAGAACTGGAACGACATCGACTGGACAAACTACAAAGCGAGTTGATGAGTAAAGACTCCCTCACGCTGTCTGGTCGTTAGAAAACTCTTCGTTGAGCTTGATCTATAGCTTTGTCCCAAAAAACACCGAAAGATATCAAGTCAACCGTTTGAGGAATCTGCATGTGTTGCCCCCTTCATGAAAAGTTAACCAATCGGCAGGGGTCGGTGAAGTAAGAAATACACTGGGATCAAGTCCGGGATAAACCTTTTTAAGTTTGGCAAACGCTTTGACAGTTCTGGGAGTCGCAGGAATAGAGGGCGGAAGAAATTTTCCCAAATGCCTTTGTCCCTTACCGTTCTCTACATCGGTTCTTTTGCAAGGACATCCTGCGTCAGTCAGCGAATTAGCAAACTGACGGGCAGTGAGATTCGCGGGGAGCTTACCAAGAAGCTTCCTATCGTAGTGCCAAACAACTGACATCGTCTTCATCATGATGTTAAGAGCTTTTTCAGCTTTTCGAGCGTTCTTTGTGCGAGAGGCTTCTAGAGCGTCCGCAGCAGCGATAGCTGAAAATAGTGAGCTGAAATTATCAAGGCTTTTGATAACCGGATTGTCATCGAGTTCACAGACATCGCGAACAAGACGAAAATTTTTATAACTTTCCCAAGGGACGGTGCTGAAGGCGATGTGCTTAAATTGAGCGCTGTCTTTGACGTCAAAAGGGCGTCTTTTCCAGTCGTACTCCATATTAAGCTTTCGAGTTCTAAGTACCGGAACGGCGTCAATATCAAACCAAACTATCTGCCTCACGCCGGCTAGCGAGTGCACAGGGAAAGTTGTTTTTGCAGTCCTGTGCCAAAAGAGATCAAGGATCGCCTTGTTTTCAAGTTCATCGTTCTCAAAGTGATCGACAAGATGAATCCCTCCCTTGGCGAGGGGCATTGGAGGGGTCTTATCGCCAGGTCTCAACGGTAAGGCAGCGGTAATCGTTGCCTGCCCCCTCGCCCGCCACCCTAACAATCGCCTCGCTCGATGTTTGATTTCCAATACGGATTCATCGTTCGCGAGTAACTTTCTCTGCCGGCTATAGATACGGGATAACGTTCCCTGCGTCGCCCTCTTTATGTGACTTTCCGTTGCATCAGTCAGGAATCCATCGGTCGTGCAGCTAAATACCAGAGTAGTTTCGGGTAAAGCATTCATGATCTCACCCATCGTAGCCCTAACGAACGATGTAATGAACGCAGCAAAGTAGGGATTGGTGATCTCGCTCTCAGGGAGCTCCTTCATCTCCCGGTCTCGCATATCAAAGACCCGCTTTCGATGGAGACCCTGTGCTGTCTTCCCATAGAGGGAGTTGGCGATCTCCTTCCAGAAGTTCGACTCTAGAGTTCCCTTTGGAGACTTCGATCTTTCATCCAAGGCGCGCTTGATGAATGGAAGAAAGACAGGGTCGTTATTGTTTGTCGGGACAATGATCCCGAACCGGATGGATAGCGTGGCTCCAAGAGATTTAGCGAGAGCGATTTCAGGAGAGGCGCAGTGGCTTCTGCCGGTTCGTGGAAAGATGATTCCGTTGTCTGTTCTTACAGGTAAGACGGGATAGCGAACTGAATGAGGGAACTCGAAGTCTACACACGCAACGCCAAGGATCTCAGGTTGGTAGTCATCGACGTTGTAGGACGTATAGACCTTTCGCCAATCGGGGTACCCGATCAACGACATCGCCGTTGGATAGGCAGACGAAAGATCGTAGTCCGACCAATCAGCCTCGTAGGAGGGTCCAAACCAGAACTGCTCACCTCGCCCGCCGTGATAGCACTCAATGGCGAACTTCTGAAACCAGTGAACTTCCTCCAGCAGCACGTTCGTGTCTTTGATCTGGTAGCAGCCCAATCGTTTTGAAAAGGTGCGTTCTTTAATTTGTTCCTTACCGAGAATATCAAGGTGGGCGTTTCGTCCACGCTCATCCCAAATCTTCAGTAAAAGTTTGACACCGATACCCGTTAGAGTTGGAGTTACCCTCTTCACTCCGGTGAGTTCAATCTGCTTGTCTGAAATTTGCTTCAGATACTCAGCGCAAACTTCCGCATCACGGATTGCATATTCGCGGAACAACTTCCATTTAGTCCTTCGAACATCATCCATTTGTTCCTTGAAGCGTTGTTCTTTCTCGGGATCCGGATCGAGGCTTATTTTCGGTAAGCCGACTAAGTCACCGACAGCACTTAGGCTTTTGGAGGACTGTGGGGTTAAGAGTATCGTGTCGCGGGTGTATAGCTTTAGCTCTACTGGACCGCCTTTCGGAAAGCTCACCTCGATCGTTAGCGGACTGTCGGTTGTTGCGAACGTTCCGCGAATGTTCGACAACACTTGAGTTAACGATTTGAAATCACTAAAGGCGGTGAAATCCGCCCTTGTGAAGTGACCAGCTAGGTAGATATTTTTTGGAACCGACTTGATCGCTCCCGATCGCAATCCCGATCCCAACGCAAAGATGAGGAATTCACCCAAGCCCAACCGATTGTCTTTGCCTAGTGAGAGGTCGGTGCAGGCAATGCCGGACCATCGTTCACCCTTAGGTCCGATGCCTGCGAATTGGTAGGAAACAATTTGGTTCTTGCCGGTGCCAACAATGCTCTTTTCTATCCCGTCACGGATCTCCTCGGGGGTCATTCGTTTTGGGGATACAAACTCGGTATCAAACCCAAGAATCAGGTAATCCTCGGGGGGCTTGGGGGACTTAGATTTCTTCTTCTTTTTGCTCTCACTACCCTTAGAATTAGGGCTCGACTTAGGGGCAGCGGGACCTCCGTAAAAATCTCCCCTCTCCACCCATATAGCGGTTTTACTGAACCCCCCTTTCCCTTTTGGGCGCTTTAAATCTGGGGGTTCGAGATAGATGGCAACTTTGTTGCCAATTTTGAACACCTTTTTGTCTGCCATCCCCGCCTCCCCAGAGTGACCGCTAGGTGGACAGTTTAGGGGAGGGATAAATATCCGGGATCACCCCCACCCCGGAGACCGCCCCCATGCCTAGACCACCCCTGACCAAACAACAGCTCATCCAAGCGATCCAGAAACGCAAGGAAGTGAAGGTAGTCCTTGTCGACCAAGGACCGCCAGACCAGCTCTTGAGATCGCTCCGTTCGCTCAAGCAAAAGCAAATCACATTGATCGTGATTGAGGAACCCTAGGGAAGGACGCTAGCTACTCAATGACCACTTTGGGGTTTGGGGGATTCCGGGTGCTCGTGTCGTTCAACTGACACAACACAATGGGTCTCGGTTAACCCGGAATCCCCCTTTCTCGGAAGGATTACTCGGTGGTTATCTTCGACTGCTTGCGCTTGCAGTTGTACCAGTACGTCATCGCCCCCTTCTCGGTGAGGGATGCTCCCTCGACAAATGCCTTGATCACGGTTTCCTTGTCGGTGGATCGGAGAGCGGTATAGATCGCCATCGCAGCTTGTGATTTCGTCTTCCCCTCTCCGATCAACTTCTTCCCTTCATTGACCGCAAGTTGATATCCCGTGACATCCTGAACAACTACCCGCTCATCCATCTTTTCTTGTCGTCGTAGAAACATTGCTCGTCTCCATAGCTTGTCGGTTAAAGACCGCCTTCGAGATTGACTCGCAATCTCGAACCCAGCGATGGAATCGAGCAGGGAATGAACATAATCGACGAACTTGGATTTCGAGAACTCACGACCAAGTTGGTTAACCGCTAGATCAACCAGCGTGTTCTCTTGTTCCTCGGTTAGGGATGTCCGATCTTTCCCGCGCGTATCCATCGCGCGGCGGACCATCCCTCCAGATTTAGGTCAGGGCAACGCACCCTTACTGCACAGCGAAATTCCTTAGGTTATCTTCAGTGTTCCTAGGGGTTAATATCTTTGCTATCGTCTAGCAGTAGACGCTACCTCAAATTAATTGAGAACCATTTATGACTGAACCTACCCTACGCTCGCTGGAAACGCTCGCACGCGATGCACACGAAGGTTTTCTACAACTTCCCAAATTTCAGCGTGATTACAAATGGGTTAAGAGACGTACATGCCTCTTGTTGGATTCAATTAGACGACGCTTCCCGATAGGAGCGATGCTAGCGTTGCGTTACACACCAACGCTCAACATTCCATCACGTCCGTTCCGGCACTCGGTGCTTGTTGCAAGTCTGCAGTCTGATCAATGTGTGCTTACCCCATGATTTTTTTTATCAAGGCGACTATGATCCTTGAGTCGAACGATTTCCGAGGTTTCACAATGCAAAGTTTTTTCATCGATACGCAGTTTCACCGATGAATCGACATGTAGATGTGGAATACGGGCTCAAAGCAGGCGACAATCCTGAGTGAGAGTTTGCGGATCGTTTCGGGATTCGGCTAAAGCCGTTAAGAGCCGTTCTAAAAGCGTATCCGAATGCCGTTAACGCACTCGACATCGCCCCAAGATTTCACTACCCACTAAAAGAAGTTGTGGACTAGTCAACAGAAGAAAATGATCCGACTAAACGAAAAAGATCTATAAATCTGAGACCGATTTTATAAATCTGAAAACTTACGGACTCCAAATGAAAAACTTTACAGATTACGCAAAACTTGTTGATGCATGCCAACCACCATCAGTAAGTTTATCGGTAGCAAAAATATCTGATAATTTGTTGGGGAAAATTAAAAATGCAATTCAAAGTGGGGAAATAGTTGAGACTAATATCCTCTCGTGTAAAGATCGGTTGGACGACCACATTCTTCTTAAGGTTGACACACATAGTGATCAAACCGAAGAAAAACTTAACGCGATTCAAAAAGTTCTGTCACTTCATAGATTTAACTCAACGGACTCTTTATTGCGAGAATTGCATACAGAGGTTAGAGACTTGTTTTCCGCTGATGTGGGCAGTCCCTTTGTGATAGTGAATTCACGAATGTGGAAAACTCTTCCGCTTAGCGAGGCATTTGGACCCAATGATTTCCATTTAGACGGGTTCGATTCGGGGCATCTCAAAGTGATGATTTATATAACTCCGCTCTCTCTTGAGTCTGGGTATTTTGAATTCAAACATGCATCGATCACTCATAATTTAGTCAATTTCCCTGCAGGAACTGCAGTTTTGTTTAAAAACTCAGATATTATGCATAGAGGGGTTCCTGGCACAGTTGACTCGCGCATTTCTATTGAAATAACGTTGATGAGAGCAACTGTAAACCATGACCAAACTTGGTATGGGAATTTCTACGGTCGACACCTAGTTGACCCGACAATTTTTCATCACTTTAATCCTCATGATGAAAATCTCGCTCATTCCTCCCTGACGAATATCGCAAAGATTAGTTCCGGCTTAAAAGTAAATATTGGTAGTGGTAAGAGAGACTGGTCAGAATGGCTTTGCTTGGACGAATTGGAGCATCGAGGGGTGGAAAAGATAATTTTTTGTCCCCAAAGTTCTTTTCCTCTTGATAATGAATCTGTTTCTCTTTTCTATTCATCTCACTGTTTTGAGCATCTTGATGACGAAACATTGAACCAGATCTTGAAAGAGATGCATCGTGCGGCAAAGACAAACGCCGCATTTGTTTTAAAAATACCTGACTACGATTATTTTCTAAGACAGTTTAAATCTGGTATTTCTCAGTCTATGCACGGAAAAGGGATTGAGGATGTTTTGAAGACATGGCAGGGTCGTATAACAGACAATTTCCTAAATCGGCTTTCAATGATGTTTTGCGGCTATTGGAACAAGGCTTACGGAGATCACTTTACTGGAAATATTTCGGATCGAGAGAACGCCTACCACGGTCCTGCCATTGTGGACGAGGATTCATTGAGAACAATATTTGAATTAGAGTCTCCTCGCGGAATTGTGGAGCATCTCCGCAAATTTGCACTTCAGGATCCAGAATTTTCCCGATTCAATCACCAAAACGCCTGGAGTCGGAATGAGATGGTTCACTTTTTGTCTGAACGTGGATTCGAGGTGTTCTCGACCCAGTCATCTCTCATCGTGCAGAGATTCCGAGAAAACATCCCAGATATAGGCAGTATGCAGACTTGGTCAGGGTACTATCTCGCTAGGAAGGTTTAAATTACTCAGACGGAAATACTCGTTTAATCGTATATTTAAAATTGATCGATCGGTGTTATTTTAAAGTAATCAATATGCTACCGTTCAATGTGATTCACTGTCTTTTTTTAGAATTCTGGTTTTGTTACTAGGTATTTTTAATTTCTTTTGGCATTTAAAAAGTATCGAGATGTTTTCACACTCAATTGATGGTAGTTTCGCATGCCTTAGTGATCGACGGTCGCCCGCATCTCGACCACATGCCCTTCAGACGGATTGACGCGTTGGTGCGAGGTGGCAAACTGATCGCGCACGTGTCGAAGTCGAATCCAACCTGGAAAGCTGCTGACTCGCCGGCGACCGCCTTGCTCGCCTTTACGGGAGCCTCTGCATACGTGTCGCCCTCGCTCTACCCGAGCAAAGCGGTGACCCATGAAGTGGTCCCGACCTGGAATTACGTGAGTATTCACATGCACGGCGTATTGCGATGCTCACACGATCGCAATGAGAAACGGCGTGTCGTCGATGCACTCACGCGCCAGATGGAAGCCAGCCGCGATCAGCCTTGGTCCATCGACGATGCGCCGACCGCATACATCGACAAAATGCTTGATGGGATCGTTGCGATCTCCTTCGAGATTGAGCGGGTCGATGCCAAGTTTAAAGCGAGTCAGAACAGGACGCTCGAAGATCGTCAGGGCGTCGCTCAGGGGTTGTCGGTAGATTCGTCGACGAGCGAAGCTGGATAGCTAGTTGCGACGACGCTAGGTGTGCACAGGAATCTGTAATCCGCCCTCTGCCCTCTTTGGTCTGAGAGCCTCTGGACACATCTGGATCTGACAGTGGGGTGAATGGAGCGGGCGATGGGAATCGAACCCACGTTAGTAGCTTGGGAACGGCAGCCGCAATCTTTGATGTGACTCAAAAACCCCTGTAATTACCCTATAAACGCATCTGCGCGTCTCTGAGAGGTCGCTGTGGTAAGACTCCACTATCGACTGATTCGCAATTCCTTAATGTTGAAATGGGACTATCACAGAGCAGGGTAATTTAGGCAAGTGCGAAGCATGGGCTATTTTTTTGTCACGAAAAACCATGCTCCTGCCACCTCGTCGTTGAATTCCTCACAGTGAATCACGTTAAAGCATTCCGCAATCAAAGCGGACCACCAAGCCACGGGGCGTTGAATTAAGTGAGCATTCCGACCATCCGAGAGAAACTTTTCTGCCGGGTCACAGTGGACAGTAAAGAACCCGTCTTTGATGGTAAGCGCACGTAACTCAGCGAGGACGCACGGCAGAAACTCCGGCTCGCAGTGCTCTAACACGTCGACACAACAGACTAGCTCAGCGCTCTGAGGAGCACCATATTTAGGGAACGCTGGATCGTACGGGAAGTATTCGATGCCAGATACGCCATGCTCGCGAAGAGCACTAAGTAGGCGCTTTTTACCCGCCCCATAATCTGAGACGGATTGATACCCCCGCGATTTGATTAAATCCGCAATCAGGGGTGCAAATTGGACAGACGACACTCCATACAAAGGATTCTGATGGAGTAAAACCTGCTCACGACGATATGTATCCGAAATCGTCTGCTGCCTACCTTGGGGGTCTCTCACATCAGCAGCGGTATTGATCCGGCTGCCCGATGCGAGTGTTTGGAACGGTTGTGATGGTTCCGCCGGCACACCAGCGAGATGGTGGACAGCTGCCAGCGATGGGATCTGCGTACTGAGGGCGGTCGACATGACGGGTGGTGCTCCGGAGTCGTTTAGGCAACACCCACCCTCACGCGGTAATTGCCGCGTGAAACCGGTGGTGCCTTACCGGTTCTGTCGACCGCAAGCGAACAGACTTTAGCTCGCCAAGGAATCCCGCAACAACCCGCTGTAGTCCACCCTCTGCCCTCATTGTCTGAGAGCCTCTGGAGACGACTGGATTCCGCAAAAAGTGAAGTGGAGCGGGCGATGGGAATCGAACCCACGTTAGTAGCTTGGGAAGCTACAGTTCTACCATTGAACTACGCCCGCACCGTTAAACTCATTTTAGGAGCAGTAATTAGCTCGCAGCAACTTATCTGGTGAGTGACCGACCCTAATCGCCCCAGCGCCAACGCGGCGGCTCGCCCTTCAGCCAGAAGACAAATACCAGTGCCAGCGTAGCGACTTGGGTGAACAGCATGAATTCAACGATTCACTCGACAGGCGGAAAGAGAAAGAACCCGATTGGTAACAAAACGAGATAGGTGCCAAGAACGACCCAACCCTGCCAACAAGTCGGTGAGCCCCAGCCCCAGCCGTAGCGTCTAGTCGGAAACCAGTAGGGCGATCCACGTCTCACGGCAGGCTCTTCCCATCAAGTTCGATGGAAAGGTCACCCACGCCGACCGTTGCATCGATGGGCTGCTGCCCACCCCCTTGCCCATAGACCCGGCTTCCGACCACATTACTTTTGACGGTACCTTCGAGCCCTTTGAGTGAAGTACTTCCCATTCCAGTCGTGCCTTCGATTTCACCTGCGTTGGAAAGCGCTGTTTTGATCCGCAAGTCGCCCGTGCCGACGCGGACCTTGATCGCGCCAGTCACGATATCGATCTCGGCATCTCCTACGCCCAAGTCGAGTTCGATGCGCTTCGCCGGAGCGGTAACTTTGACATCGCCGACCCCAACCATGATTTCGAGAGCGGACATCTTCTTAGTCGGGAGTTTCAGTACCCAATCTTCCTGGATATTTTTCGCATCCACGTCGAGCTCCAATTGATCGCCGCGCGTCGTGGCGGAAATCTCGAGTTTCTCAACATCAGGGAGTGAGCTGAAAATGCCGGTCGAGCGTTTTGCTCGCAAGACGACCCGAGCTTCGATGGTGTCGCCGCTACCCGGTTCGACGCGAACGCTCCCGACACCCGCTTTCAGGGTGACTGAACTGATCGACTGTGCGTCGATCGCCCTGACCTTAGTGGCCTCCCCCGCCGCATTCGCTGACGCCCCCAGGTATATCACCAATAAGACGGCAGCTATCGTGGAGAGAATTCGGGAGATTTGCATTGGGTCGTCGCATCGGTCGTGGATAATCCAAGAATATCATTTAACTATAACGCCCAACAGATTTTCGCGGATGTACGGATCGCGGTAAATTCCGGTCGTGGGGGTATCGAGAAGATTCCATCAGCTGGACGTGTTTTCGGCGGAGGCCTTTATGGGCAATCCGCTTGCTGTTGTGCACAACGCGGATGATCTCTCATGGGCGCAAATGGCGTCTTTCGCGCGCTGGACGAACCTGTCCGAAACGACCTTCCTGATGAGACCGGCCTCGGCGGAAGCCGATTACCGAGTCCGCATTTTCACCCCCGGCGGCGAGTTGCCCTTCGCCGGCCACCCGACCCTTGGTAGTGCTTGTGCCTGGCTGGCGGCCGGCGGCATCTCAAAAAGCCGAGGCGAAATAATCTAGGAGTGCGGCATAGGGTTAGTCCGTGTTCGCCAAGAAGGGTCGCGCTTCGCTTTTGCCACTCCGCCCCTGCGTCGTAGCGGTGTGCTTGATGAACAGACGCTGATGGTCATCGCTGCCGGATTGGGGATTCTCCGTACCGAGATCGTCATGCATCAGTGGGTCGATAACGGCCCCGGTTGGTGTGTAGTTATGCTCCGCTCTGCCGATTGCGTGCTTGCCCTAAAACCCAACATGACATCGCTCCGCGATTTTAAGTTGGGAGTGATAGGCCCTTATCCACGAGGCGCTGAGGCTACTTACGAAGTACGCGCTTTTGTTCCGGGTCTCGGGGTATCCGAAGATCCGGTCACTGGCAGCCTCACCGCCGGGGTCGCAATGTGGCTTATCAAACCGGGTCTGGCGCCCTCTCGATACGTGGCATCACAAGGCACCGCGCTTAAGCGCCGCGGCCGAATCTACGTCGAAAAACTCGGCGATGATATCTGGGTGGGTGGAGATACCTTTATTCGGGTAAGCGGATTAATGGAATTTTAGAAGTAACCACGCGATAGCCGTGGGCTATCCACCGAATCAACAGAGGGCTTCAGAACATTGATTCTCGATTTGCGTGCTTGAGCTTATTAGTTGGAAGATTGTACCTCTGCTAACAGGCGCCTGGAAAACTTAGCGGATACTCGCGTAACGGAATACCGCAAAAATCAGCACCATCGTCAGGATGAAATCGCCGAAGCTGGTGTAGTAAAGCCATGTATCCTGACTCGTGCACTCGGCGAAGATCCAGTTGACTCCGGCCATCACGAGGCCCAGCACACCCATACCCGTGGCAAGACGCCTCGCATCCATGGGCTGCGGTATGAAACGCAACAGACGACCGCCGAAGTAACCACCGCGATTGAACGCAGCATCGCTCAGCATGAGCGTCGCCACGAAGATCCCCAATATCGTACTTTTCATTTTGACGGCCCAGTCATCGTCTAGGTACCACGAGAACGCGGCGGAGATCAGCAACATGGCCACCCCGAACATGGCAAGCCCACCGAGCAGGTCAACCTTTACGAATTGCTGAACGACAACTATGGCGAGGCCAGCTCCCGCAGTAATGAGTGCCGACAGAGGGAGATCATCGGTGATTTTGACGAGTACGAAGAAAAGCAGTCCGATACCGATATCGACATAGATCGAATACTTGTTTCGGCTCCACGCAGCAGATTGCGCGGCCTGCAACTTTGCAGCCTTTTCAGGATCTCCGATCGAAACGCTCGGGAAGCGAATTGTTTTTCCAGGATGACTCTCATAAATAAGCGAGCCATCGACACGAACGGCGATCGCTACTCGTAGCCAGTCGATATATCCCGTCTCAACTACCAACTTGCGCCCACCAGGCAGTGGAAAGCTTAGCTGATGATTGCGCAAGCCTCCCGGCTGCAAGACATCGGTGGAATCTCGTACAAGTTCCTCAGCCGCTCTGAATAGACGACTCTCCACGCTCTTGAGACCCACAGCGACCTCGGCCCGATATGCGACGCTATCAAGCGTGAAGCGAAACCGAAAAGTCCAGATTTTCATCTCTTCACGATTTCTCTATGACATAGTGCAGAAACTCCGAGAAGACTCCGCCGCTCTCACGGATCGCTTTATGACTGAGCCGTGCCCTAACTTTTTCCATGGCGCGCTGCGAACGCCAGTTTTCGGCTCCAACGTGGAACCACACTCGATCGACGTATTGGAACGCCTGCCGGAGCATCAGCAACTTCAGCTTTGAGTTGTAGAGACCGCCCCAGCAGCGTCGAGCTAGAAAAGTATACCCGACGACGATATCGCGTTCTGCAGATCGATACTCGTAGTAGCTGGAGCTGCCAATGATGATTCCGCTCTGCTTTTCGATGATGACCAGACCGCCACCACTACCCAGCAAACGGTCGAACAGCTCAGAGAACACCTCGAGCTTCCATCGATCTTTGGTGGGGTGTTGCTCCCAAATTTTCGGGTCGGCAGTGACGGCGTAAAGTGCGTCGAAGTCCGGCTGCTGTAGCGGTCTGATCTGTAACAGGTCACCGACTAACGTCGGCTGCATGTCGAAAGCAGTGGGTGGGGCTCTGGGAATAATCAAAGTCGCTCCATCGAATGAAGGCTATGATTATATTCGAGTGCCGTCGTGGTACCTTGCACTCCATGAAAACCAAGCAGGAGATCGTTGATAACTGGTTGCCCCGATATACCGGGACTCCGCTTGAGGGTTTTGGCAAGCACGTACTACTGACAAACTTCAGCAACTATCTCGAGCTTTTTGCGAAGGAAACCGGCGTAGAGATTTTCGGTAGGGACCGCCCTATGCCGAACGCCACCGCCGATGGCATCACTATGATCAACTTCGGCATGGGTAGCGCCAACGCCGCCACGGTCATGGACCTGCTATCGGCTGTCTCGCCGAACGCCGTTCTGCTACTTGGGAAGTGCGGTGGCCTCAAGCGCAAAAACCAGATCGGAGACCTCATTCTGCCTATCGCGGCAATTCGAGGGGAAGGTGCTTCAGATGACTATCTGCCACCCGAGGTGCCAGCACTTCCGGCTTTTAGCCTGCAGCGAGCAGTATCGACGATGATTAGAGATCTCGGGCACGACTACTGGACGGGGACTGTCTACACGACAAATCGTCGAGTATGGGAGCATGACGACGAGTTTAAAGAATACCTGCGCAAGACTCGCTGCATGGGAATCGACATGGAAACGGCGACAATTTTCGCCGTCGGATTCGCAAACTCTATTCCCGCAGGAGCCTTATTGCTCGTGAGTGATCAACCGATGGTGCCGGAAGGCGTGAAGACCGAAGCGTCGGATCGACAGGTGACCGGATCTTTTGTCGAAAAGCACATTCGTATCGGCATCGAGGCTTTACGCCTCATCCGTCGACATGGCAAGAGCGTCAAGCACCTGCGCTTCGACGAATAAGACTCACTTAGCTGAAGACCTTCGCCCAGAAAGTCTTCATGTCTTCCCAGGACTGACGATCGGTCCGTTCGTCATAAGCAAGCGGCAGATTGAATTTTTTACCTTTTTCGGTGGCTTCAGGATTCGTGAAGCCATGCTTCGCACCAGAATAGGCGTTGAATTGATAGTCGACGCCGAGATCGTCCATTTCTTTACGGAACGCAACTTGATCCTCAAGGGGTACAAGCGTATCCGCTTCGCCGTGACAAATAAGCACGCTAGCCTTGAACTCGCTTTTATTTGCTTGATGGGCTCGACCCAGTGAGCCGTGGAAGCTGACAACACCGCGCAGCGGAACTCCGATACGTCCCATATGCAGCGATAAAGCGCCTCCCATACAGTAACCCATTGCGCCGATACGATCGGAATCAATTAGCGGATGAGCGCGAAGGTTGTCATAGGCAGCACGCAACCTCTCGCTAAGAGACGGTACATCAGCAAACAGCCCGTTCATAAGCGTACCCGCCTCAGTCGAGTCTAAAGCTTCACGCCCATCGCCATAGACATCGGTAGCCATGGCGACAAATCCGAGCTCTGCCAGCTCTCGTGCACGGCGACGAAGATAGTCGTTTAGCCCCCACCACTCCGGCAGGACGATCAGCCCGGGCCGCTTTCCGGTACCTGTAGGATCGTGAGCGAGATAGTTCGAAAATCGGCGCTCTGAAGCGCTGAACTGAACAACTTCGGTTTGAATATTGGCAGACATAGCTAAGTTTCCTAGTCAGAAAATCAATCTTGTAAAACCTGCTGGCACTTTCGCACGGGTAGCAATCGATACGCAAGCGCGATAGATGTCGGATGTCATAATGTACCCGATGACTGACGAGTCCGACACGTCACACCCGAAGCTTCGTAAGATTCGCAGCTTCGCTCTGCGCGCTGGCCGTATAACGGCCGCCCAGCAGCGCGCCCTCAATGAGTTGTGGCCAAAATATGGTCTCGAGGCGTCCGCGGACAGCGCCGTCTTCAACCTCGATGCGATTTTCGGCCGTAAGACGAAATGCACTCTCGAAATCGGCTTCGGAAACGGAGAAAATCTGGTGGGGCTTGCTAAATCAAACCCTAATCGTGACTTCATCGGTATTGAAGTACATAGCGCGGGAGTCGGGCATCTTCTCCTGGAGATCGAAGCTCTGCGGCTCACGAACGTCAGGGTAATTCGATACGACGCTGTAGAGGTCCTCCAACATTGCATCGCTCCCAATGTGCTCGATGAAGTACTCGTTCTTTTTCCAGATCCTTGGCATAAAAAACGCCATCACAAGCGCCGACTGATACAGCCTAATTTCTTATCATTAATCGCCCACCGCCTGCTTCCTGGCGGAAGACTTCAGCTTGCCACCGACTGGGAGCCTTACGCCGTTCAGATGTTGGCGCTGGGTAACGCGCACCCGAGGCTCATCAATCGTGCGGGGACGGTAGGTTTCATGCCCCGACCGGAATGGAGAGTGCTCACACGCTTCGAACGCCGAGGCCATCGGCTCGGGCATGGTGTATGGGATTTATCATTCGAGCGACAGTCTAATCTGGATTGATCAAACGATTTTGAAACTCGCGCGAACACCATCGACGATGAACTGGACCGCGAGCGCGCCCAAAATGACGCCAAGAAGTCTGTTCGCTACGTTCGTACCCGTGGCGCCGAGCACGCGCATCAGCGGACTGGACCCGAGCATAACCGCCAAACAAATGAGCAAAACCGATATCGCAGCCGCCAAGAGCAAACCGAACAGGGCCGTTTGGGCCATTACGGATACGGGCCCGAACCAAAGAAGGATGGTGGTAAGCGCCCCCGGGCCCGACATGAAAGGGAATGCCAGCGGGAAAACGGAAATATCCGCGCGGCGTCGACTCTCGACCTGCTCGTCGGTAGAGGTGCGCGTCCCTGACTCACGAGCAAATACCATTTCGAGCGCTACAAGGAACAGGAGTAGTCCGCCGAAAATTCGGAATGAATCAATACTGATTCCCATTGCCTCGAGCAACGCCGCGCCGCTCAGAACGAACCCGATGATGATGAGTCCAGCCACCAGTACAGACTTGATAGCCATGCGCTTCCGATAGGCGGCAGTCGCACCCTCAGTAAGACTGGCAAACACCGGCACAAGCGAAATCGGCTCGACGACGAGAAAGAAAACGACAAAGAACTTGAGGAAGGACTCGATCACTTTTTGCTCATGATTTTTGGTAAGTCGAGTAAGGCGATACGATGTCTCTGCCTCCATACCATCGCAAGACCAGGTAGCGCCGTAAAGAAGGTCAGTACGAAAAATGATTCCCATCCAAGCGCATCGGATAATAGGCCAGCGGGAGCTCCCAGCAGATTTCGTGGCATGACGGCTAATGCTGAAAGCGCGGCATACTGAAAAGCACTGAACCTTACATCGCAGATTCCCATGATGAATACGACGAGCGCTGTGTTACCCATGGACCCAACAAAGTTATCCAGGAATACGGCTCCCGCCATTAGGGTCAAATTATTTCCTTGCATTGCAACTACGAAATATCCGAGGTTAGCCACAGCCTGGGCGGCACCAAAGACGAGCAATGCCCTGACAAGCCCGAGGCTCACGAGCCAGATGCCGCCGACTATCGCGCCCGAGATGCTCGCCACCAGCATGACGGTTTTGGTCACTGCACCGATTTCCGTTTTTGTGAATCCGACATCCATCAGGAAAGGCGTAAGGAGTTTGAGCGCTAACGCATCGCCCACTTTGTAGAGAACGATCGTCAGCAGCAGCAACACCATACCCTGTCCAGCTAGCAATTGACGGAGTGGCCCGGTGACTGCCTCTTGCAACGTCCGCGGTGGAGGAGCGTGCAGCTGGGGTTCCGGCGCTAAAAATGTGATGGCGCTGATCGCAAGTATGCCTCCTGCCATCACGAAGTAGGTCTGACGCCAGCCGATTAAATCTGCGAGAACTAGAGCACCCGCGAACGAAAACCACGCGGCGACTCGATAACCGAGATTTGCCGCGGTGGCAGCAGGTCCACGCTCAATAGGTGAGACGAGATCAGTGCGCCAAGCGTCGATCACAATGTCCTGCGAAGCTGAGAGTATCGCAACGAAGAGCGCCAGAATTGCGAATGGCACGAGGCCTTGTTCCGGTCCGAGCGTGGCCATGATCGCCAGGGCTCCAGCAAGTGCAATCTGAAAGATTAGAATCCAGCCACGTCGACGGCCTAGCAACGGCAACGAGTAACGATCGAGCAGCGGCGCCCAAAGGGGTTTCAGTGTGTACGCGAGTCCGATGAGGGACAACCACCCGATCGTGGTGTTCGAGATCGAGGCATCTTTGAGCCATGCCTGCATCGTCGATTCGGTGAGGTTATAAGGTAGACCCGATGCCATGCCCATCACGAGAACGGCACCTAGCTTCGGATTCGATAGAATCTGACGCAGACCAGATTTAGAGCTTCCGTTCACGCGCGAATGTCATAGTCGATGATGAGCGGGGCATGATCCGAAAAACGACTCAATTTATGGATATGCACGGACTGCGCGGCTCCCGCGAGCCCCTTGCTGACGACGTGATAGTCGATGCGCCAGCCTACATTTTTTACCCAAGCCTGCCCTCGATTCGACCACCAAGTGTATTGATCGGGCTCCGCATTCACTTCGCGAAAGGCATCTACATAGCCGACCTTATCGAAGAGTTCCTCCATCCACGCCCGCTCTTCAGGTAAAAACCCAGAATTTTTTTGGTTCGATTTCCAGTTTTTTAAGTCAATTTCTTTATGGGCGATGTTCCAGTCACCGCACAGGATGTAGGCGCGGCGACGATCGCGTAAGCTCTTCAAGAGCGGCATGAAAGCACCAAGAAAACGCAACTTTGACGCCTGTCGCTCGGGTCCCGACGACCCCGAAGGCAGATATAAGGAAACCACTGAAAGCTTGCCGAATTGTGCCTCAAGGTAGCGACCCTCGCGGTCGAACTCATCGACACCAAATCCGCGTACGATCTCAACCGGCTTACGCCTACAATAAAGCGCGGTGCCCGAATATCCAGGGCGCTCGGCGTCGAAGAAATACCGATGGTACCCCGGGATATCGACGTCCTGTCCCTCGAGCTGAGACTCGTGTGCCTTGGTCTCCTGAATACAGATTACATCCGCATCTTGTTCACGAAACCAGGTAAAAGCGCCCTTGGTCGCAGCGGAGCGGATGCCATTGGCATTCAGGGTAATGACGCGCACCACGATATGATACCGGTATGCAGCCCTACCAACTCAGATTCATAGACCTCGCCCTCGCTCGTTCCGCACTTCGTTTCGGCCGCTTCACGCTGAAGTCGGGCCGAGAGAGTCCTTACTTTTTCAATGCTGGGCTCTTCAACGACGGCGAAGCACTCAAGGTACTGGGTCAGTGCTATGCCGATATCCTTCATGCATCAAATCTCGACTTCGACATGTTATTTGGGCCGGCCTACAAGGGAATCCCCTTGGTATCAGCGACCGCCATCGCATTGGCCGAACGTCACGACCGGAGTGTTCCTTGGGCGTTCAATAGAAAAGAAGTGAAAAACCACGGCGAAGGTGGGCAAATGGTCGGCCACACACTCACCGGAAAAGTCGTCATCGTCGATGATGTGATTACGGCGGGCACCGCTATTCGGGAGTCTGTCGAACTTATTCGTCGTGGTGGAGCTGAACCCGTCGCCGTTTTGCTTGCACTCGATCGTCAGGAGCGCGGTCAAGAGGGGCGCTCGGCAATTCAAGAGGTGGAGGCGGCGCTCGGGCTACGCTGTATTAGCTTGCTAACGCTAGCTGATCTCATTGAGATTCTCGCGCACGCCACGCCTGATCGAGACGCGTTACCCGAAGAATACCTTAAAGCCTTACGCGACTATCGCACCCTATACGGTATCTGAACATGATAACTCTTAATATCAAAGACTCGTCGCTGCTGCGCGAGGCGGCATTTATTGATGGTAGCTGGTGTGCAGCGGATGACGGTTCTAAAACACGTATCCTCAATCCCGCCAACGGCGTGCTCGTAGGCGAAGTGCCGATGATGCGCGCGTACGAAACCAAACGCGCTATCGATGCGGCGGCGCGCGCTCAGCCGCTGTGGGCCGAGAAAACCGCCAAAGAACGAGGTGTTATTCTTCGGCGTTTCGCCGAGCTAATGCTCGAGAAAACCGATGATCTCGCCGTCATCATGACCGCAGAGCAGGGTAAACCGCTGACTGAGGCAAAAGGCGAGGTCGCCTACGCCGCATCGTTCATCGAGTGGTTTGCTGAAGAGGGCAAACGCGCCTACGGCGATGTCCTCCCAACATTCCGCGCGGACTCAAGATTGCTAGTCTTACGTCAGCCCGTCGGTGTCGTTGCGGCGATCACGCCTTGGAATTTTCCTGCTGCAATGATTACGCGCAAGTTAGGACCTGCCCTGGCCTCAGGTTGCGCTGTCGTTGCGAAGCCAGCACCACAAACGCCTTTTTCGGCACTCGCACTCGCTGAACTAGCAACCCGTGCCGGAGTTCCTGCTGGCGTGTTCAACGTCGTAACAGGTGACGCGGAGGCCATCGGCTGCGAGCTGACGTCTAACCCCCTTGTCCGTAAACTCAGCTTCACAGGCTCGACCACCGTCGGCAAAAAATTGCTTGCGCAGTGCGCAGGGACGGTAAAAAAAGTATCGATGGAGTTGGGTGGTAATGCGCCATTCATCGTCTTCGACGATGCCGACCTCGATGCAGCAATCAAAGGCGCTATGGTAAGTAAGTACCGTAATACCGGTCAAACTTGTGTCTGCGCTAATCGTTTTTACGTTCAATCCGGTATCTACGAAGAGTTCGCGCAACGTCTCGTTAAGGCTACTGCAACGTTAAAAGTGGGTGATGGACTCGCAGGATCCACTGACCAGGGACCCCTGATTGACTCGCGCGCACTCTCGAAAGTCAAAGCTCATATCACTGATGCTGTCGAGAAGGGGGCCAAAATAGCTTGCGGTGGAAAATCCCATGCCCTCGGCGGAAATTTCTTCGAGCCGACAGTACTCGTGAATGTGACGCCAGCAATGCGAATAGCCCGCGAGGAGACCTTTGGTCCGGTGGCGCCGTTGTTCAGGTTCGATACCGAGGCAGACGTGATCCGCATGGCTAACGATACGGAGTCTGGCCTAGCTGCATATTTCTACACTCGCGACCACGCACGAAGCTGGAGAATGCAAGAAGCGCTCGAATACGGGATCGTCGGGGTCAATACCGGACTCTTCTCGACCGAGATCGCTCCATTTGGAGGTATCAAAGAATCCGGGCTCGGTCGGGAAGGCTCTCATTACGGTATCGACGATTACACCGAACTGAAATACGTCTGCATCGGTGGTTTGAGTACGTGAATACTGCTGAAGCTCGCGAGGGCGGGGCATCGCCACGCTGGTTGTTACCGTTGCTCGCTGCATGCAGTGCGTTGGGTCCCACCTCAACCTTGATCTTGCTGTCCGCGCTGCCGGCGATACGCGCAGAATTTGGCGCTGCGACTACCGCCACGCAGACGGTGATCAGCGTTTTTTGCTTGTATTCGCTGTTGGCATCCCGCTCGCTAGGCCGCTGTCGGACCGTTACGGCCGACGACCCACGCTCCTTGGCGGAATTGCGGTGTATTTTGTCGGATCCGCTCTCGCCTATGTCGCACCAACGCTGGAACTCGTCATTATTGCTCGTGCGATTCAGGCAGCCGGCAGCGCTGCAACGGCTACGGTCTCAAGGGCAATCCTGAGAGATATTTATCCCGATTGGCGTCTCGCTCGCGCGCTCGCGACATTGACTCTCGTCGTGATGATGGGGACAGCAATCGCTCCGTGGATAGGCGGTGTACTTACCGAAAGCCTTGGATGGCATTCACCATTTTTACTGTTGCTCATCGCCTCGGGCGTCATCGCCGCCGTTGCATGGCGCGCCTTACCGGAAACCCGTGTGGCGCACGCCGGCGTAATGTCGTTGGGAAGCATTGGGCGAGCCTCGGTCAGTGTTCTTAAAAATCGAGCCTTTCTCGGTGGCGCTATCGATGCTGCGATCATCTACGCGCTCTATCTGGGACTCATTAGCGTCGCACCGTACTTACTTGCCGACATGCTGGATCGCCCTGCCACCGACTTTGGTGTGTACATTCTTTTGCTTTCTATCGGCTACTTCCTCAGTAACTTTTGCGTATCACGTCTTCAAGGCCATGCCGCGATAGAGCGGCTAGCGCGCTTCGGAATCTGGCTGCAAGCCGTCTCGGCCAGTGTTGCCTTCGGGTTTTTAATCGCTGGATTTACCGATCCGCTGTGGTGGTTCGGTCCCATGCTGCCGCTAGCGTTTGCGCAAGAGCTTTCCCTACCTCACATCACCGCCACGGCAGTTCGCCTCGCCCCCGGTTACGCGGGCGTGGCGTCGGGAATGGTCGGTTTCTCACAGCAGGCTGGGGCGGCTATCGCGGTCCAGTTCATGGGGTTCCTAGCGACCGACACTCCTCTGCCTATACTCGGCTGTTGTGCGGCGTTGTCCCTAGTCTCGATCGGCGCGATGATTGTGCTAGATCGTCTAGTTGCACAGGCTGCGAAAAAGGATCGAACAATCTGACTCAATACGGAGGCTGCGTGACACCATGGGATTTTCGAAGTTTTTTAAGCCCGCTACGGTCGTACTGCTTGTGATCACCGGTGGATATCAAGGAATGAATATCGTGAACGCGATCGAACTTCAGCCTCCCAAAGCGATACAACGTCCGCATGTGGTGTCTTCTCCGTTCGGGGATCGAGTCGACCCTTGGTATTGGTTGCGCGACGACGAACGAAAGAATCCGGAAATGATCGCCTACCTCGAGGGAGAGAACGCCTATTTGCAAGCAGTCATGGCGCCGCACCGCGTGCTCGAGCAAAAAATTTATAACGAGATTGTCAGTCGTCTGAAGCAAGACGATGCCAGCGTACCGCAGCGACGAAATGGTTACTGGTATTACTCACGCTTCGAAACGGCCAAGCAACATCCGATCTTCGCTCGGCGAAGAGGGAATCTAAAGGCACCGGAAGAGATCCTGGTCGACGGCAACGTTCGCGCTCAGGGTCATGACTTCTACCAGTTGGCCGGCCTCGAAGTCAGTATCGATGGGCGTTGGGTTGCCATCGCCGAAGACACCGTGGGTCGTCGACAGTATGACGTACGAGTCAAAGATCTCATGACCGGAGAGTTTCTCCCCACAGTTCTTAGCAACGTTGAGCCCAATGTCGCCTGGGCGAACGATAACCGTACGATCGTCTATATCCGTAAGGACCCACAAACCTTGCTTGGCAATAAGGTTTATCGACACGAAAGAGGTACTGATCCGGCAAACGACACACTCGTTTACGAGCAAGAGGACGAGAGTTTTTACATGAGTGTGGCGAAGTCAAAATCTGATCGCTATATCTATATCGCCTCCCAGAGCACCGTATCGAGCGAGTATCGTTACGCGGACGCGGCCGATCTGATGCTTAAATTTAAAGTGGTATTGTCGCGCGAGCGTGACCACGAATATCAACTCGAAGACCTTGGTGATCGGTTCATCATCAGAACTAACTGGAGAGCACTTAACTTCCGCCTTGTCGAGGCTCCCATCTCGACAGTCGGTGACCGTAGTACATGGAAAGACATCATTTCGCACCGCGACGATACTTTCATCGGTCGCTTCGAGGCTTTTGACAACTATCTCGCAGTTTCCGAACGCTCAGGTGGGTTACAAAAGCTTCGCATATGTTCTTGGGATGGGAAAAGGAATTTTTTGATGGATGCGGCGGATCCAGCCTATGTAATGGAACTCGGGGGTAATCCAGAGCAGAATACTAATCTGCTCCGATATCTTTATACCTCGCCCACCACGCCCGCGAGTACCTACGACTACGATATGGCAACAGGTGAGCGCAAACTTTTAAAACAGGAGCCAGTCCTAGGCGAATTCGATGCGTCGAAGTACGCCGCAGAGTTTCGCTTCGCAACGGCACGAGACGGCACGAGGATCCCGGTCACGCTCCTCTACCGGCGTGGAACGCAGCTCGATGGGACCGCCCCGGTCTACCAATACGCCTACGGGTCGTACGGGATAACTTCAGAGCCGGGTTTCCGCTCGCCCATTCTCTCGCTAGTTGACCGCGGATTTATCTATGCGATCGCCCATATTCGAGGTGGCCAGGAGATGGGCCGAAATTGGTACGAGAAAGGCAAACTACTTAACAAGAAAAATACATTCACCGATTTTATTGATGTTACGCGTTATCTGATCGCAGAAAAAATTGCCGATCCGAAGCGCGTGTTCGGCATGGGCGGAAGTGCGGGCGGTTTGCTCATAGGTGTGGTTTCCAATCTGGCGCCCGATGAATACAAAGCATTGGTCGCCCATGTACCTTTCGTAGACGTCGTGACTACGATGCTCGATGAGAGTATCCCACTCACAACCAATGAATTCGATGAATGGGGTAATCCTGCAAAGGATCGTGCCTTCTACAAATATATGTTGTCATACTCGCCGTATGATCAAGTGAGCGCACAGTCTTACCCTTCCATGCTGGTCACAAGCGGACTTTGGGATAGTCAGGTGCAATACTGGGAGCCCACCAAGTGGGTCGCGAAACTGCGCAATATGAAAACTGATCGCAATCCACTGCTGCTCCGAACTAATATGGAAGCGGGTCACGGAGGGAAATCGGGTCGATTCGAGCGGTATAGGGAAGTGGCTGAGGAATACGCTTTCATCTTGTGGCAGGCGGGAATCGTACAGTGATCATGACGACTCGATCTGCCACAGGGCTCGATCTTGGACGATTCCATGAAATCAGCGTCAGCACGCAAGATCTCGACGCATCATTACGCTTCTATGAATTGATGGGGTTTTCGAGGGGAGCGGTCAGTGATGCATGGCCGCATCCCTACGCCGTCGTCACAGTCGGAGGTGTGACGCTAGGTCTGCACGAGTATCCGTTTCCGTCGCCCTCGTTCACCAGCATCCATGACGACATCCATGGCGCTCTCGCCGTGTATCGAGCGGCCGGCGCGGTTATCGCATTTGCAAAGACTGGACCGGATTGTTTCAATGAATTCGGACTGTGCGATCCTGCAGGTCATATGATTACCCTGCTAGAACGTGCCACACACCCCGATAACGCCTGGAATCCTAACTCGACGAGTCAGGCGCTTGGGGAATTCATCGCCTTTAGTCTGCCTTCGGCCGCATCTGAAATCAGTGTCGGGTTTTGGCAAGCCTTAGGCGCGGATCCACAACGAGGTAGGCCGTCTTGGCCAGCCACATGGCTACGTGCCGGTGGTCTTACGATCGCAATCCACGATGAAGCGCAGTTCGGTTATCCCGCACTCGTATTCCATCGGCATGGTGCCGCCAAGAGCACCCGACTCAAGTCCCCAGAGGGCTTGTCAATCGTCGTGGTTAGTTGATTAGCTGCTGAGACGGCGAACAAGTCCTTTCACGAGCCGATCCAGGGCGATCGGAGATTGCTTGAGGAACAAAGATGGCTCGATGAGCTCGACCTCCATGACCACGGGCATGCCATCCTCACTTAGCGCTACATCAACGCGTGCATAAAGTAGATCACGGGCGATAGGCGCCAGAGCCGCCTCGCCCACCCGCCGCTCCGCGGCTGAAATCGGCACCGCTGCCGAAACCTGTTCGTCGTTGCCTGCAAACCGTGGCGACTTACGGACAGCGTGAGTGAACTCGCCGTCTATCCAGACGAGCGCGCGCTCGCCGTGATCTTCGACGGAGCGCAAAAACGGCTGTACGATTACATCTCGTGCATCGAGGAGCCGACGTAATACATCGGCAGCTTCAGCAGATGATCCGCGAGCTCGATGGGTCTCGAAGGATCCCGCACCGACGGCAGGTTTAATCACGATGATATTCCATCCTCGAGCTGCACAAAGCGTAGCTAGGTTTACCTCGCAACCACGATCCAGAATCGTGGTCGGTGTCACCGGTACCCCACGTTCGGCAAGTTTGAGAAGATAACGCTTGTGCAGATTGTCCAAAATTAACTTTGCTGGGTTCCAGAGCGGTGTAACCGCTGCAACTTGCGTGATCCACCCGGCAAACGAGTATGGTCGGTGGATGTAATCCCAGGTCGATCGAATCACTGTAGGCGCTGGTCGCTCCCATGCGGATGGGTCATGCCACGCCGACATTTGCACATCGACCCCGGCGATTCTCAAGGAATTGAGCAGCAATTCCTCATCAAAGTCCGACTCCGGAAGCGGACAGCAAGTGGCAATCTGCAGCTTCACGCCTTCGACTTAGAGAGTAAAAGATAAATTCCGAAAATCATGATGCTGGCATTGACGGCACCGATCACGAAGAACGGAGCACCCTTACCGACGAAGTCGTACATCAAGCCGCCGACTGACGTTGTAAATAAAATACCGAATGAAGCAAAGATACCAGCGAGCCCAAATACGGCACCGCGTACATCTTGAGGTGCCTCCTGTCCGAGTACCGTTTGACTCGCGATGATCGCACAAATTTGACCAAGTCCAAGCAAAATGGCGATGGCGACGATCCACTCACTCATCGGGTCACCGACGAAGCCGGCTGCGATGTAGCCGAATCCGGCGATCGCCATGGCTACGACTCCTGCCGTGATGCGATTTATCTTATCCAAGATCAATCCGAACAAGACAGCAAACAATAATGCAGATACGTTGGCAATGACATAAGGTTTCGTCGCTACCGATACAGCCTCAGTAACAGTCTGCCCATTCGCAACGGCTGTCTGCTGAAGGCGTGCACTAAAAAACGTTCCGATGACCACGCGGTCCGCAAAAGACACGAATTGCAGCATGTAGGCGAGCCAGATGCGCGGATTAGTGCGCGCCGCAGCAAGTCCAGTTCGCAACAAAATACGTAGCGGTTCGCGTGCACCGATCTGGCTCGGCGTACCGCGCTTGAGACCAAACCAGCACACCAGTGCCGTTACGAGGCAGAGCGCCGCTGCGATTCCGAGCGTGACACGCCCTGCCATAGCAGCATCCATCCCCTCGGCGGCCAGACGCTGGGGTACTTTGCCGAGAACGAGTACGGCCAGCGTTGCACCGAGTCCCTGACAAAAACCCGTAAACCCGACGAAGAGTCCGCGAGATTCTTCTCTCGGCGTATCGGCGAGCACTGTCGCAAGCATACAGCCGACAGCTGCTACGCCCACAGAGAAAAAAAGTGCGCATAGCAGTAACTGCTGTAAAGTTTGCGCCAATGGGTACAAGAAGAATCCGGCGGCGAGCCAAACGAACCCCAGCGAATAGACGGGACGCCGACCGATCTTGTCAGACAGCGCGCCGAATGGTGCGACAAGTAGCAAAGAGACGATTTCATTGGCGAATCCAAGCAGCCCGAGGGCGCGACCCTGCTCCTCAGCGGGAACTCTCAGGTTTGCATTGAGTAAATAGGGCTGGATGAAGCTGATGAAAGCCAGCATTCCGATGGTGATGAACGCAGCAAACAGATAGGTCTGTGCGTTCCCAAGCGTGTATCCCGGCGCAAGTCGCACCGGACCCAGTCTAGCTTCGATGGCAGTAATCACGCGGGGATCGTAGCGGTGTTGCGGTCGAACCGACTCACGATGATGATCGCAATCATCGACAGAACGAAGCCGGGGACCAGCTCATAGAGCCCGAAGAGACTGCCGAGGCGGACTCCCTGCTTCCAGAGGATGACCGTCAGTCCGCCAACAAGAATTCCCGCTAACGCCCCGTTACCAGTGGTTCTCTGATCATAAAGAGAAAGAATGATTACGGGACCGAATGCGGCGCCAAAGCCCGCCCATGCCCACGCCACCAGATTGAGCACCGTACTGTCCGGTTTGAGAGCGATGAAGAAAGCCAAAGCGGCGATGACTAACACCGACAATCGAGCGACCCAGAGCAGTTCTTTTGTCCCCGCCCCAGACCGAAAAATACTCCGATAGAAGTCTTGGGTGAAAGCCGATGAGGCTACCAACAATTGGGCGGATGCCGTGCTCATGACCGCTGCCATTATGCCGGCGAGGCACAGGCCAGCCAGAGCCGGATGCAGGAAAGTTGTAGACATCACAATGAATACTTTCTCGGTATCAGTACCGATGAGCGGCTCAGGCAACACCAAGCGTCCAGTAAGTCCGACGAGCACTGCAGTAATCATCACGATGACCACCCAGCTCATCGCAACGCGACGAGCAACGGTAATATGAGAGACAGACTTGACGGCCATGAACCGCGCGAGGATGTGCGGTTGGCCGGCGTAACCGAGTCCCCAACCAAGCAACGATAGAACACCGATCACGCCGAGCGTTTGTCCGCCATCTGCGACGAAGGGGTCGAGTAGAGCAGCATCCAGTGTCTCAAGGCGCTCAAAGGTGGCCGTGAATCCGCCGGCAAGTGCAACACCAAGTACAGCGACCATCACTAGTGCTACGAACATGAGTGCGCCTTGCAGAACATCCGACCAGCTCACGGCGAGAAAACCACCCAAAAACGTGTACGTGAGCATGACAATGGAGCCCCAGAACATCGCTTCTACGTAAGGCAGACCGAAGAGCGACTCGAAAAGTCGCCCTGCCGCAACGAACCCAGAGCTTGTATAGAAGACGAAGAACACCAAAATGAATAGTGCAGAGAGGCTGCGCAGTGCGCGGCGTTCGTCTTGGAAGCGGCGCTCAAGGTAATCGGGAATTGTCAAAGAATTACCCAAGCGCTCAGTAGCCTCCCGAAGGGGGGCAGCAATCCAGCGCCAATTGAGCCAAGTTCCGACCGCCAAACCAAACAGCAACCAAATACCGTCAAATCCAGAGACGTAGGCGAGGCCAGGTAACCCCATAAGTAGCCAACCGCTCATATCGGTAGCCTGAGCGCTCAAAGCCGTTACCCAGCTGCTAAGCGACCGTCCGCCGAGAATAAAATCGCTAAGATTTCGAGTCTGATGCCAGGCCATGAGACCCAACCCCAGACAGACACCCATATAAAGGATCATGGTGGCAGCGATGATGGTGGTGTTATCGGTCATGGTAATTCCCCACTGAGCGCAGTCTAGCCGATGCTAAAAATCACGTTTGCAGTCCCCTACATTTTCAACAAGGATATTTATCAAAGATATCCTGCTGCCGCCCTTTGTCCAGTATTGCTGAACTTATAGTGACTTGGTCTTCGCACTATTTATAATTCCTGCGCTCGACCTCAGCGCATTCAGGAAGCCAAGCACATCCCCTACCCGTCACGAAGCCAACATTTGCAGCGTCATCTTCATTCCGCTTGTCTCTGCATTTAACTACAGGCTCTACCAGTTACTGATGCACGAGAGTCCTAACCGCCGTGGTAGGTCTCGACCATACGCAGCTTACTCAGAATATCTCGCTCGAATTCCAGGCTAGCTAAGTCGCCGAGCAAGTACTCACCGTCGATAAGGTCTTTTCATTCATAGCGATGTCTACTAATTTTCGATACTGAAAGGTTACCAGTAGAGGGCACTGGTATAAGAAATCATAGGCCCCATTCTTGTTCGTACACTACTCATTTTTCTTGGCTCCATTCTCTTACGGTACGAATAGATCTTTCAATCTTCATACTTAAGAATGAGTCATTTTTTGGCCTGATGTCAGATCTCCTCGCCATCATTAATCTACAGTCACTTTTCCTTACACTACAGCGCACGGTGAACATCGTTCTATTCCTGAAATACGTGGTTGGCATCATGCTGACGATCGCTGGTTTTAAGATGATGTGGCTAGACCTTCGGCAGAGCGTTTCCGATCAGGCGATTGCTCAGTATTATCAGCGGCACCCCCACGGTCTTGATTTTGCTATCGATTATTGAGAGCCGGTTGCATCCGCCCGGTGAGCAGAACTCGAGCTAGAGCGTCTCAATAAACGTATCGATGGCGACGCGACTTTCGGGCTCGTCCAAGGTCGGCGCATGGCCCCGATGTGGAATCTCACGACATTGCATCCCCGCATGATGCGCGGCCATGCGGGTGAGCGTCTCGACAGAGAGAAAATCCGATAACTCGCCTCGTAAGCAAAGAAGAGGCAAGCCTCTCAAAGAATGGAAGATTTTCCAGAAGTCGGGGACGGTGCTCGTTGGCGCTCCGCTCGGCTCTCGAATCGCACGTCCAACGTTCGGATCGACGTCGCGGATGATTCGTCCTGAGCGGTCTTTGCGGTATACCCGATGAGCGAAGGTCATCCAGTCCGCTTCCGAGAAATTAGGATATACGTGTAAGTTGCCTGCACGTGCATCGGCGGCAGCCTCCGTCCAAGTCGTAGCTGCCCTTGTCGTCCCTGCAGTGGTCGCAATACGCACCATGCCGGTCACCTCAAGTTCTGGGCCGATATCGTTGAGTACAAGCCCTGCTACGCGGTCTGGGGACAGCCTGGCGAGGAGCATACCGACGATACCGCCAAGTGATGTTCCGATCACGATAACTCGCTCCAGCTTAGCCATATTGAGTAGCGCCATGACATCGCGTGAGTAAATCTCGGGTCGATAGTTTCGCCAGTCGGAATCGTAAGCAGAACGACCACGACCACGAAAATCAGGCGCAATCACCGTCCTTCCGCCCGTTGATGACAAATGTGTAGCTAACGACTCGAAATCACGAGAGTTACGAGTCAATCCGGGAAGGCAAAGTACAGCCGTGCGCCGCAAGTCTCCGGGATATCGGCGGTAATACAGCAGAAGACCGTCCGACGACATTACCTCATGTTCGACAAACACTTCTATAAATCCAAATTATTTGGCGAATAGATGACATGGGTCGCGAAAAGTCTTGAACTCCAGCGCATTACCCGATCGATCGTACAGGAAGAAAGTCGCTTGCTCACCGACTTCTCCTGGAAAGCGAACGCAGGGCTCAATGACGAAATCGACTTTAGCTTTTTTAAGACGCTCTACAAGAGCATGCCACTGACGCCACTCAAGCACTACACCAAAGTGCGGAACTGGTACGTCTTTGCCATCAACTTTATTAGTGTTAGGCGACGGCCGGAATGCCTGACGGGATGAATCGACATGTGCGACGAGTTGATGACCGAAGAAATCGAAGTCTACCCAATCATGAGATGAGCGTCCCTCGGGGCAACCAAAGAGCGAGCCGTAAAACTCTCGCGCGGACGGCAAGTCGTGAACAGTTATGGCGAGATGAAAAGGTGTGAGCATAAGTCAGGACCTACCTCCGTTCCGGCTGCTGACCAAACGCGGGAAAAAAGTCTGAAAATATTGGGGCATGAGCCGCTTGAGACACCAGAAGATTCGGTACTTCGGTGGGTAAACGAAATGAGTTTGACCACGCGCTGCTGCTGACAGCAGTTGCTCGGCAACTTCCTCAGCGGACAGCCCTGAGTCTTCGATGAGACGAGCCGCAGCCGTAATGGCGCGTTTGGAGCCGCGAGCTGTTTCGACTAGGCGCGTACGGAAAAACCCCGGCATAGCGACGACCACCTGCACCCCGCTCTGTCCATACTCTTGCATCAACGATTCGCTAAGTGCGATAACTGCCGCCTTGGATGCGTTGTAAGCCGACATATTCGCGCCCGTACAAATGCCGGCAATACTCGCGATATTGATCACAAGACCGCCCGTTCCCTCCGCCATGTGTCGCACGATCGAACGACTTACATTGGCAACGCCATGCGTGTTGATACCAAAAATCCAGTCCCATTCCTCCGCCGTGCTGGCATGAAAAGGTCCCACAAGCGCGACGCCGGCACAATTAATAGAGACGTCGATACCGCCGAGGGATTCGATCGCCGACTCGACGAGTCGTGTGACCGCTTCAGAATCCCGTACATCGCATGCAGCTGCAGCAACCCTTACGCCATCCCGCATGAAATTGGATGCCACGAGATCGAGGCGTAAGGCGTCGACATCGGTCAGTACCAATTGCCATCCCTCGCGCGCTAGGATCTCTGCACAGGCGAGACCGAGGCCGCTGGCTGCTCCGGTAATGAAAACGCGTTTTTTCGAGAATCTTTGCGAAAGGTTATGGGCTGCTGAAGTCATGCGTGAAGAACACTACCACTTGGACTTCGACTTGCGAAAAACACTACGCAATCGGTCAGCCTGCTTGCGAATGGCACTCCGCTGTTCGGTGTCGAGACGTGCAAGGTTTCGAACCTGCAGACCCATTCGCGGATTGGCGCGCAGCGTCTTTTGGTGACGCTGCAGGAAGTCCCAATACAACGTCGTAAAAGGGCAGGCTTTCTCACCCGAAGAAATACCTGGATCAAAACGGCATCCCGAACAATAGTTGCTCATGCGCTCGATATATCGACCCGTGGCGATATAGGGCTTCGATGCCATGACACCGCCATCTGCGTATTGAGACATGCCGAGTGTATTGGGCAGCTCGACCCACTCGAGCGCATCGACATACACGGCCAGGTACCAGCGATGAACCTCTTTCGGATCGGCGCCGAGCATCAGGCAGAACAAACCCGTGACCATTAAGCGCTGAATATGGTGGGCATAGCCGTATCGCAGCGTTTGTCCAATACACTCCGATAGGCAATTCATCGGTGTGTTGCCAGTCCAAAAAAATTTGGTAGCGGCTCTTGAGCATCAAACGCATTGCGCTCAAGATATTGCGGCATGTACCTCCAGTAGACCCCCCTCACATACTCGCGCCAACCGAGAATCTGGCGAATGAATCCCTCGACTGAGGCTAGTGGCGCTTTTCCTCTACGATAAGCGAGCTCAACCTGGTCGATGACCTCTTTAGGATTCAGCAGCTTAAGGTTCAGGGCCGCTGAAATTCTTGAATGGAAGAGCCAAGGCTCGCCAGTCCACATCGCGTCCTGATGATCGCCGAAGGCAGCTAACCTTTTATCGATAAAATCTTTAAGACCGGCGAGTGCCTGTTCGCGGGTGGTAGGCCAATCGAAGTCGTCAATCTGCCCCGGGTTCTCCGGAAAAAATTGGCGAATATCGTCGATAGCCCCTCGTGTGATAGCGTCAGGCGGGAACGCGACCGGCGCAGGCATGTTGAGTCGCCCTGGGCCCTCTCTGCCGAAACTCTTGCGGTTCTCAGCGTCGTAGTTCCACTCACCACCCTCGGGCTCGCCGTCGGCATCGAGCAGTACGCCATACTTACGGCGCATCTCGCGGTAGAAGAATTCCATGCGGAGCTGCTTACGCCCACGCGCATGTTTCTCAAACTCTTCATGGGAACAAAGAAAATGTCGATCTGCGCGCTCCTCGAGAAGCACCGGCGGACAAGCCGCCCGGAGTGTCTCACGAGTATCCCACGTGCCGGGCTCTAGTAGAATGACGCGCTGCGGACTTAGGGCTACAATATCATGACGCAGTGCGCTTCCAAGTGTTTCGCACTTCGCTGAGAAATCGTGATAATGACCTCGTAAACCCTCTTTCTCGAGCCTGCGCCGGAAGTGGCGCATCGCCGAAACGAACATGACGATGCGTGGTAGGCTCACAGGAATCCGAACAAATTCTTCCCGCGCTTCACACATCCAAACCACATCGGTTTTTTTGTCGAATCCATCGAAGGCAGCCGAGGCACGATCGAGTTGGTCGGCTAACACCACCACGACATGACGGACGGCAGAATGGCGGGTGGCGGGTTTCTTTTTGCGTTTCATGACCTTAGTTATCATAGACCGACTGTGCCCCCTGCGGCTTGCTTTACATCCGTGGGGCTCGTCAAGGCGTTCATCCTGTCGAATCTCGATTTTGGATGTGCTCTCCGACTGCCCTTTTGGAATAGCGGCTGCATCACTCGGACCACTCAAGTTAACCTGGGATTCAGTCGGTTCATTCTTGGGATGAGAGTCATGCTCGGCATCACGTTCACCGGTAATGTGCAGTCCGTCGCCAGACTTCGCAAATTTGGTCATTCCCCCCTTAAAAGGAGGATCTTTAGAGGATCGACTAGCGCTGCTGACGATCTTTAGCTTTTTTGTAGAACCCGCACCGTGAACGACGACATATACTTTGTGATCGAAAAAACTTTGGAAAAACTCCTATTCGCTTGTCGATGGCTACTAGCTCCGCTTTATCTCGGCTTGGCACTCGCGTTGACTGCACTCGGCGTCAAGTTCTTTCAGGAGGCGCTAAATGTGCTCAGTTCCGTCGGCTCGATGGCTGAAGCGGATCTCATTATAGTGACCCTAACTCTCATCGATCTCGTGCTCGTTGGTAGCTTGATCGTCATGGTGATGTTCTCGGGCTATGAAAACTTTATCTCACGAATCGATGTCGGCGGCGATGCTGAAAAACAGGTTGGCTCGGCAAGCTCGACGCCGGTACACTGAAGCTCAAAGTGGCTGTGTCTATCGTTGCCGTCTCCTCCATCCACCTGCTCAAGGTGTTCATGGATGTTCGTACTATCGCCAACGACAAGATCCTTTGGTACGTCGTGTTGCACCTGACTTTCGTCGTTTCTGCCCTATTGCTCAGCCTAATGGACCGAATATCTTTCGCAGATAAGCGCAAATAAAAAGTCCACCAGATTTCCCGGTGAGCTCTCGTTAACCTACAAAGCCCAGTTATTTTTCCGGGTCGCCTCCCGGTTTACTTCTTCGTACTGCGCTTGCCGACGAGCTTCTTTGCGTTCGCTGGGCTCTTCGGGCGGGTTTTACCAAAGGACCCCTTATAGATCTTACCGCGACGACTCCTGCTGTCTCCCTTACCCATGTCGATAACCTCGATGTCTGTGGCGTGACGTTCGCCTTCGGTCGCAGAGTGTAAGGTACTCAGCGGTAACGCGCCAATAACTTGCCGAGTTGTTTCGAGCCAGGATTCAGGCGCTCGAAGGGAACCTTGTTGAGCGGGGTCTCAGGTGTGCGATTAAGTACGTGGAACTCCGAGTCCTGCGTAGGCCGACAGTGCAGCAAACCCGTGAGGTATTCGCCTTTAGCAATGTGCTGCTGAACATAATCTTGAGCAGCGAGCTCGTCAGTCGGATCATAGTCGTCAGCAAGCTTCCGAAGTACGACTCGACTGCCATCGTGAAGCATAACGGGCAAGACTTCACCTGCTGCATAGTCAGTCTTGATCTCCTTCTTAAAGGGAATGAAATCCGCCTCGACGACAGGCTCGTAATGCTCGCGCGTATAAGCATAGCTCTTCGTCGAACCCTCGTGATCATTGAATGTCACGCAAGGAGATAAAACGTCGATCAGCGCAAAACCGGGATACTTGAGGCCTGCTTCGATAAGCGGCACAAGCTGAGCTTTATCACCCGAGAAACTACGAGCCACGAAGCCTGCACCTAGATTCATTGCCAGCAGAACCGGATCGATCGGAGCTTGCTGGTTAACCTCTCCTTTCTTGGCCTTTGTACCGACATCGGCAGAGGCCGAAAACTGTCCCTTGGTGAGTCCGTATACCCCATTATTCTCTATGACATAGAGCATATTCACATTCCGACGAATCGCGTGGCAGAACTGCCCAAGTCCGATGGACAGCGAGTCTCCGTCTCCTGAGATGCCGATGTAATACAGCTCGCGGTTTGCCGCGTTGGCACCCATAGCAATCGATGGCATACGGCCATGCACAGAATTGAAGCCATGTCCGCCACTGACGAAGTAGGCGGTGGTCTTTGAGGAACAGCCGATACCCGAAAGTTTGACGAGGTTTTCTGGCCGCATTGAAATGCCCCAGCAGGCTTCTGTGATCGCTGCCGTGATCGAATCGTGGCCGCATCCTGCACACAGCGTTGACAATGATCCCTCGTAGTCACGACGAGTAAGTCCAAGATCGTTCTTCGGAAGAGAGGGGTGAGCAATTTTAGGTTTCGGAATGAAGGTCATGACACCACTCCGGCGACGGTACGACGACCTTCTAGGAGGTCACCTAATACCCCATCGACGATAAACTTCGAGGAAACGGGTAGCCCACTGTAATGCAGCAGAGAACGAAGCTTGGCCTTATCGACTCTCGTCTCAAGCGTTAACAAAGATTTTAGCTGTGCATCTCGATTCTGCTCAACGACATAAATAATTTCATGATCTGCAAGGAATCTCTCGACCTCCTCGTCGAAAGGAAATGCCCGCATCCGCATGTAGTCAAGATGTACTCCGCGTGATTCAATGACATCAAGCGCCTCACGAATGGCACCGTCGCAGCTTCCGACGGAAACGATCGCTGCTTTTGCCTTTCCGTCACCTGTGATCACTGGCTTTGGCACATGGCGCTTGGCCGTCGCAAACTTACGGACGAGTCGATCGAGCACGAGCTGATAATCGGCGGAATCCTCCGTGTAAGTCCCAAATTGGGTATGCCCAGAACCTCTGGTAAAATACGCACCTTTCGAGTGAACTCCAGGGAAAGTCCGGTAGGTGATGCCATCTTCGTCTTTGTCAAGATAGCGGTGAAACTTCTCAATTTTTTCGAGTTCATCTTTGCCAAGCACTTTGCCGCGATCGGGCCGATAGTTATCGTCCCACTGCAGATCGCGGCACATCCAATCGTTCATGCCGATGTCGAGGTCGAGCAGCACGATAATAGGTGTCTGTAAACGTTCGGCCAGATCGAAGGCCTGAACTGCCATGTAGAAGCTCTCCTCCGGATTTGCCGGATAGAGACAAACATGCTTCGTATCGCCATGAGAGGCATAGGCAGCCGAGATCAGATCGCATTGCTGCGTTCTCGTAGGCATACCTGTAGAAGGTCCAACACGCTGTACATCGAATAGTACGGCTGGCACTTCGGCGTAATAAGCCAGACCTAAAAACTCGCTCATCAGTGATACACCTGGACCCGACGTGGCTGTGAATGACCGAGCGCCATTCCAGTTGGCTCCGAGTACCATGCCGATCGCAGCAAGCTCGTCTTCGGCTTGGATGAATACAAAGTTTGCCTTGCCGGTCTCCGGATCGATACGCGTTTTATCGGCGAAGCTCTTAAAGGCATCCATCAGAGAAGTCGATGGCGTGATCGGATACCAGGCTGCGACAGTGGCGCCGGCATAGAGGCAACCCAGAGCCGCTGCTGTATTACCGTCGATCATGATATGACCTACCGTCTTATCCATCCACTCAATACACAGCGGCAAGGGACATGCGACGTTATGTTTAGCGTAGTCGTAGCCTAGCTGGATCGCCCGCATATTCGAGTCGACCAAAGCAGGCTTCTTTGCATAGGTTTCGGCGAGCAACTCACGAATGCACAAGACGTCAAGTTTGAGCAAAGCTGCTAGAACGCCGGCATAGCAGATATTCTTCATTAAGATGCGCGTGCGTACACCCTTAAAGTTTTCGTTACATAGCCGGGCAAGCGGAACGCCAATGACTGTGATGTCATCCCGCTTGAGTAAGGCAGGCCGCGGCCAAGTCGAGTCGTAAATGAGGTAGCCGCCCGGCGCCACCTCGCGCACATCGCGCGCATAGGTCTCGGCATTCATCGCGACCATGATGTCGACTTTGCCGGAGCGGGCAACATAGCCATCCTTCGACACCCGGATTTCATACCAGGTAGGTAGCCCCTGAATATTGGATGGGAAATAGTTCTTCCCCATGACCGGAATACCACTGCGGAAAATGGATTTCATCAGCAGCGTATTTGCGCTTGCCGATCCTGTCCCGTTTACAGTCGCGATCTTAATAACAAAATCGTTGATGCGAGAGGCACTAGGGGCGAGTGACATCGGATGCGCTACTTAGGTGGACTGATCGACGGCGTGCGGCCACTTCACCCAAGATTTCTGCATATCCCACGCAGCTGTAGGACAGCGCTCGGCGCAGAGCCCGCAGTGCACGCAGACGTCCTCGTCCTTGACCATGACCCGGCCGGTGAACTTAAGCGGCGTGCTAACGTAAAGCGACTGTGTGGCGTTTTCAGCAGGCGCCTTAAGGCGAGTGCGTAGCTCCGCCTCAGTGCCTTCTGGCGTCATGGTGAGGCAATCAACCGGACAGATATCGATGCAAGCGTCGCATTCGATGCAGAGCTTCGCATCAAAAATTGTTTGTATGTCGCAGTTGAGGCAGCGCTGCACTTCCTGTGCGGCCTGTTCTGCCGTGAACCCCAGCTCAACCTCGATATCGATTTTCTTGAAGCGCTCTTTGAGCGATACATGAGGAACAAGTCTTCGCTCCAGAGCGCTGTAGTCGTTCTCATAGGACCACTCATGCATACCCATCTTACGGCTCTGCAGGTTCATTCCAGGCGGCACTCTTTCGCTAACAGCCTTTCCCTGACAGTGCTGATGAATTGAGATCGCAGCCTGGTGCCCATGCTCGACAGACCAAATGATGTTTTTTGGACCGAAAGCCGCATCGCCGCCGAAGAACACTCCGGGTCGCGTACTCTCGAATGTTGTGGCGTCGACCTTGGGAACATCCCATTTGTCGAATTCGATACCCACGTCTCGCTCGATCCACGGAAAAGCGTTTTCCTGACCAATAGCGAGGATTACGTCATCCGCGGGATAAAACTCTTCAGCGGTGACATGCTCTTCGGTAATGCAGCCATGCAGATCGACGGTGTATTCCATGATGTCGAACATCATACCCTTGAGACGCCCACCCTCGATGACGAAGCGCTTGGGCGAGCGATTGATCACGATCTCGACACTCTCCGCTTCGGCATCCTCAAGCTCCCACTCGGAGGCCTTAAAGAACTGCCGTGGTTTACGAGCCATGACTTTGACGCTCGTCGCGCCGAGTCGTAGCGAACTTCTGCAGCAATCCATCGCAGTATTACCGACACCGATGATCAGTACGTTTTTACCTACCTTATCGATATGCCCGAAGGCGATCGACTCAAGCCAGCTGATGCCGATGTGGATATTGTCTGCACCCTCTCGTCGTCCCGGCGCGGACAGCTCCTTTCCTTTCGGAGCACCCGAGCCGACGAAAATTGCATCGAATCCTTCATCGAGCAGTTTTCTCATTGAGTCGATACGATGCCCAAGTCTGAGGTCAACACCCATTTCGACGATGGCTGCAATCTCTTCGTCAATTACCGCACCAGGGAGTCGGAACGATGGAATGTTGGTACGCATCAGTCCGCCGGCGATGGCGAACTGCTCGAAGACGGTCACTTCGTAGCCGAGTGGCATTAGGTCGTTAGCGACAGTGAGCGAAGCGCAGCCGGCACCGATACAGGCGATACGCTTACCATTTTTTTGTTCGGGAATCTTTGGCAGATGGTCGCGGAACTCGTCTTTGTGGTCAGCGGCAACGCGTTTCAAGCGACAAATGGCGACGGGCTTTTCTTCGATGCGCCCGCGCCGACAGGCAGGCTCGCAGGGCCGATCGCAAACGCGCCCGAGAATGCCCGGGAAAACATTCGACCGGCGATTCACCAGGTAGGCATCTGTGAAGCGCCCTTGGGCGACGAGCCGGATGTACTCGGGCACGTCTGTATGAGCAGGGCATGCCCATTGGCAGTCTACGACCTTATGGAAATAGTCGGGATGCGCGGTATCCGTCGACGCCATTTGATCCCTTGGTCTGACGAGTTTGCTCTAGAACAAGTATCCGACCACGCCGCGTAAATGTCACCCTGAACAAAAGTTGAACGGGGGATACGATGCACCGGTCACCACCCCTTGGAATATGAAGAGGGATCAAGGCCTATGACCGAAATGGACGCCCCCAGCGAGATCCGGCTGCGCCGGCAGTCTCGCGTGCTCGAAGTGGCTTTCGGTGAGAAGGAGCGTTACCAGCTCCCCTTTGAGTACCTACGGGTATATTCGCCCTCAGCTGAGGTAAAGGGTCACGGGCCTGGCCAGAGGACCCTGGTGCTTGGGAAACAGGCGGTGGGCATTCGAGATGTCGAACCCGTCGGACAATACGCCGTTCGGCTGTTATTTGATGATGGCCACGACAGTGGTCTCTACAGCTGGGAATACCTGCGGGAACTCGGTCGCGCACAAAGTTCGCTATGGCAGCGCTATCTCGATCGCGTGCGGGCCGAGACACCCGGCGCCCAATACTAAAAAGGGACCGGGCTTATGCCCGGCCGTGCAACCCCTTCTCTTGCTTTTTTTTGCCCTCGTCCGGCCAATCCACTTCGGGATCGGTACTCGTTTTATTCAGTTTTACGCTCATCCCGGTGGAAAATCCATAGCCCCGCTCCACAAGGCTGCTGAGGCTACAATGTTCGGCCGCTCTGGAGCTCCATTCATGCCCGTCGAAAACGAATCCAAAACCACCCATTTCGGGTTCGAGGAAGTCGCCTGGAGCGACAAGGCGAGGCGTGTGCGAGGCGTTTTCGACTCTGTTGCACCCCGTTACGACCTAATGAATGACTTGATGTCGGGTGGGCTACATCGACTCTGGAAAGATTTCACGCTCTCGCAAACCCATTTGCGTCCCGGTCAGCGTGCGCTTGATATAGCAGGCGGGACGGGAGATCTCGCGCGCGGCATACAACATCAGGTAGGTGATCGAGGTCTCGTCATTCTTTCGGATATCAATGGTGCGATGCTCGCCCACGGGCGTGACCGCACCATCGACTCCGGCGTCGTTCGTGGCATCGAATATGTTCAGGCCAACGCCGAGTGCTTGCCGTTTCCCGATAACACTTTCGATTGCGTCACCATCGGTTTCGGACTGCGGAACGTCACCGATAAACCCGCTGCCTTACGGTCCATGCAGCGAGTTTTGAAGCCGGGCGGCCAACTGCTGATCCTCGAATTCTCGAAGCCGACGATTCTCGCACTGCGTCCGATCTATGACGCCTATTCGTTCAACGTATTACCCTTTCTCGGTAAACTGGTTACGAACGACTCGAATAGCTACCGTTACCTCGCCGAATCGATTCGTAAGCATCCCGATCAAAAAACCTTGCTCGAGATGCTACGTAATGCCGGGTTCGTTGAATGCCGTTACCATAATCTGTCAGGTGGCATCGTAGCCGTACATCGTGGCTATAAGCACTGACACTCGAAATCGGCGTGCTCACAGAACTAATCGAAAACTTACTCAATCGAAATCTCGGTCAATCACCGCGTGCTCGTAGCTTGTGTTCTGAGCTCAAAGGTCGACGCCTAAAGGTGGTGATACGCGATCTCGATGTCATCATCATCGAATCATTGGGTGCTTCCCTGAGTATTACGCGCACTGGCGAAGGCGAATGCCATACCGAAATCGAAGGTTCGACGGTTAATCTACTCGCTATGGCAGGACCATCTCCAGAGCGACTACTGAAATCTGGCGCCGTGCAGGTTCGGGGTGAAGTCCAGCTTCTACAATCCTATCGTGATCTCGCCATATTACTGAATCCAGATTTAGAGGAAGAATTGTCTCGCTTCATCGGCGACCTAGCCGCGCGTCAATTAGCCGGCCTTGCGAGAGGAATACTGTCTTTTGGTCGCCGCGGCGCCGATATTGCCGTGCGAAACGTCGCAGAATATTTCGCGCATGAGAGTGGCGATCTCGTACCACGTGCAGAGGCTGAGGCCTTTCTAGAACAAGTGGATCGCTTGCGTGAAGATGTCGACCGTGCAGCAGCTCGCTTTGATGTCATACTCGTGCGTATCGCTCCGCAGAGAGTGGAATGATGAAGCTGCGGGTGCTAGCAAGACTGATACAAATTCAGCGCGTGCTCGTCCGTCACGGACTTGATGAGTTCGTGACAGATACGCATCTTTACCGCCCCCTTAGATTTTTTTTTCTCGCTTCGCCTTGGATCTGGTTCGAACGTCGTAAGGTCGCGACGCGTGGCGAGCGATTGCGGCTCGCTCTCGAAGATCTGGGTCCGATTTTCATCAAGTTGGGGCAGGCGTTATCAACACGCCGTGATCTTCTGCCACCTGACATCGCCGAGGAGCTCGCCAAGCTGCAAGACCGTGTGCCCCCCTTCGATGGCGAGGTGGCAAAACAGATCATTGAGAAGGCTTACAGCAAGCCACTGACTGAAGTTTTTGAATCGTTCGATAAAAAACCTCTCGCAGCCGCCTCGATTGCCCAGGTACACATCGCAAAACTACGCTCTGCAGGCGAAGTCATCGTCAAAGTGTTACGTCCTCGCGTGCGAGAACTCATTTCAGATGATCTAGAAGTTATGCGGGCGCTCGCCGGACTCGCCAAGCGTAATTCCTCCGAAGCTCGGCGACTGCGGGTCGATGAGATCGTGGACGAATACGAAAAGACCGTCATAGATGAACTCGATCTGATGCGCGAAGCAGCTAATGCCGCACAGTTGCGTAGAAATTTTGAGGGATCGTCTGTTTTATATGTGCCGGCTGTGTACTGGAATTATTGCCGCGTCAACGTGATGGTGATGGAGCGTATTCGCGGTGTCATGATCAGCGATATGACGACACTACGCGCTCTCGGGACAAACATTCCGTTATTAGCCGAGAACGGCGTGAGGATCTTCTTCACCCAGGTGTTCCACCACAATTTCTTCCACGCCGACATGCATCCCGGGAATATCTTTGTTCTGGTGGATGATCCGAATCGACCGCGCTATGCCGCCGTCGATTTCGGAATCGTCGGTACGCTCAATCTCCGGGATATGCATTACCTCGCTGAGAATTTTCTGGCAGTCTTTGATCGTAACTATAGGCGTGTCGCCGAGCTGCATGTTGAGTCCGGCTGGGTCCCGCCCGCAACGCGCATAGACGAAATGGAATCGGCCATTCGAACGGTACTGGAGCCGATTTTCAATCGACCTCTAAAGGACATTTCTTTCGGGATGATTCTCCTTCGTTTATTCGATATTTCTCGCCGCTTTGATATGCGAATTCAGCCGCAGTTGATTCTGCTACAGAAAACGCTCCTTACCATCGAGGGGCTAGGTCGCGATCTCTATCCGGAACTCGATATCTGGCAAACCGCGGCACCTATTCTGCGCGACCGGATGCGGGACCGGCTAAGCGTCCGTGCCCAGCTAAAACACTTCCGCGATCATCTTCCAGCGCTCGTCGAGGTAGCGCACGCTTTGCCACCCCTACTAAAGGTAATGATTCAGAGAGCACAAGATGGCAAATTGCATATCGGTGTGCAGCCTGAGGATATAGAGCGTCTCCGTCAAGAAATCCGCGCGGGTGAGCGTCGCCGTAATATCACTTTGGTAATGAGCGTGCTTGCGCTTGGCGGAATTCTCTTACTTAAGCCGAATCCTATAATCTCAGGTCTTGCGCCACTGTTAATCGTCACGGCAATCATCGGTTACATCATCGGTCGACGCTAATCCAAGTCGCACGCTCGGCCCGCGCGAAGCTGTCTTAACCAGACCGCAGGATCCTCACCGCGTTCGAGCACCTCGACGAGAGCAGAACCGACGATGATACCTGCGACGTGACCTTTCAGCTTTTCAACCTGCTCTCGTGAACGAATACCGAATCCGGCGCAAACCGGAACCGGGGCAGCCGCAGTAACGCGGTCTAGATAGGCGAGGACCGTATCGGGGACCGCTACAGATTTACCGGTGGTGCCCGTCATGGTGGCGGCATACACGAATCCATCGCTCACTCTGCAGATTTGGGTAAGCCGTCCATCGGTGGTGATAGGCGTGACCATCTGTACAAGGGAAACTCCTTTGGCAGTAAGTGCTGTGCGCAGCTCCGTCCCTTCATCAAAAGGCAGATCCGGGACAATGAACCCGCTCACACCCGAACTGAGCGCATCCTGTGCTAACTTTTGGTAGCCGTATTGAAGCAAGGGATTGAGATAGCTCATCAGCACAAGAGGCGCCGCAGGGCGCTCCATCGTCTTCAGCTCCTCGAGAATCCAGCGCAGACTGACACCCTGCATGAGCGCGGCCTGACTTGAGCGCTGGATCGTCATACCATCGGCCATAGGGTCTGTAAACGGTACCCCGATTTCCACGACGTCAGCCGCCGAGGCCACCGCCGCTAAGTGTTCTCGAAATTTTTGAGCACTTGGAAATCCAGCCGTCATGTATGCGATGAGCGCGAGCTCGCCTCGAGTACCAACGCCCCGTATGACTTCGGCAAGCTTGGTTGCAGGTGTCATGCTTGCGTCTCTGCGAGAACCGTACGCTGCAGCGTCGGCATATCTTTATCGCCACGACCCGACATGCAGATCACCAGACGTTTACTGGGATGGCATGCTGCCCAGCGCTTAGCGCCATGCAACGCATGTGCAGTTTCAAGTGCGGGCAAAATGCCTTCGAGTCGCGAGCATTCCTGTAGCGCATCGAGCGCCTCAGCATCGGTAGCGGACTCGTATTTGACTCGGCCCGCCGCAAGTAAAAGCGCGTGCTCTGGACCAACACCTGGATAATCGAGCCCGGCGGAGATGGAAGCAGTCTCGTGAATCTGACCGTTCTCATCCTGTAGGAGTAGCGAGTAGCAACCTTGAAGTACGCCCGGCCAACCATAGGAGAGGCTTGCCGCATTTTCGCCGAGGTTGACGCCTCGCCCTCCCGCTTCAACACCAATGATTTCGACCTTCCCATCGGGCACGAAGGCATGAAACATTCCAATGGAGTTCGACCCGCCGCCAACGCAGGCAAAAATTGCATCCGGCAGGGCGCCGTGATGCTCGAGACATTGCGCCCTCGCCTCGCGACCGATAACCGCCTGTAGTTCTCGTACGAGATAGGGGTAAGGATGTGGTCCGACTGCCGATCCGAGAAGATAAAATGTAGTCGTCGGATCGGATACCCAATCACGCAACGCCTCGTCAATAGCAGCGCGTAGCGTTCGATCGCCACTCGTCACGGGAATCACTTCTGCGCCGAGTAAGCGCATGCGCCCAACATTTGGAGCCTGACGCTCCATATCGATGGCGCCCATGTACACAACGCAGGGCAAACCGAGCCGAGCGCAGGCTGCAGCACTGGCAACGCCATGCTGGCCCGCGCCAGTTTCAGCAACGACACGCTTCGCTCCAAGACGCTTTGCAAGCAACGCTTGGCCCACGGCGTTGTTGATTTTATGCGCCCCCGTATGCGCGAGATCTTCGCGCTTGAACCAGACGTCCGCACCCCAGGTCTCCGATAGCCGCGGAGCATGCGACATCGCAGTCGGTCGACCTACCCAATGACGCAGCTGATCGGTGTACTCATGCTGAAAGTCCTCTCGCCATAGATGCTCGCGCATTCCGGCTTCAAGACGCTCGAGCGCGGGGATCAGCGTCTCCGGAACATAGCGCCCGCCGTAGGGACCGAACCGCCCGCGCGCATCTGGAAAGCGGCCCGCAAGCTCAGCATCAAGCAGCGCCCGTTGCTCGGCGGAGGTGAATCGGACATGAGCATTCATTCAGACAGCTCCCCGAAAGCAGTATTTGCCACTTTTACAAAGTCATACATTTTTTTTGGTGATTTAATTCCTGGCGACGACTCAACACCAGTCGATACATCGACTCCCCAAGGCCGAACCCGACGAATGGCGTCAGATACGTTCTGCGCATCGAGTCCTCCCGCCAAAAGAAGACGAGAACGAAGCGCGAGAGTCTGTGCTAAGGTCCAATTCGCCGTTTGACCGACGCCACTTTGCGCACCCTCGAAGAGAATACACGGCGGCAGTTTTTCGAGCATCGCCGTGTTCTCGCGGTAGACCGGAAGCACCCGATCCAGCGCGCGCGATGGTAACGATGCGAGATCCTCACGGTCAGTTTGCAGTAAATCGGGGGCGAAGACATCGAGGATTTCCTCGACTTGTGAAGAGTCCGGATGTCGGGTCACCGCGATACACCAGGCTCTCCCTCGCGCAGGCTCCGCAAGGCGTGCGGCAGTACGGGCCGAAACCTGACGAACTGATGGTGTAATGACGAACCCCAAGGCATCTGCCCCTGCCTCCAATGCCGCAGCCACGGCCTCTGCACTGCTGAGTCCGCAGATCTTTACGAACATGACAGTCTCTTCGCCATACGACCCGCTGTGAGCATCTGTGCCGCGAGATCTAGGGGATGATCACCACTCATCAGTGCGCTACCGACAAGCGCAAGATCGTATCCGGCGGCGGCGAGTCGACCTACATCATCAGCCGTTGTGAGCCCACTCTCAGCGACCCGCGGCAGCCAACTTGGAAGTTTGGGAGCCAGCGCCTCGAGACGACCGGGGACTACTTCTAAAGAAACCAGGTCGCGGCAATTAATGCCCAGTAGAACGACGCTGTCTAAGGATGTCACGCTCCTCGAGCCAATTCGCAACTCGATTAGTCGTAATGCAGCGTCAATATCGTGCTCGTCGAAAGCTTCGAGTAATACGAATAATTCCTGCTCAATCGCCGTATCGAATAGCTTTCCTAGAGCGTCCGGCCGCAGCATGCGCAAAATGAGCAGGACGCCACCCGCACCTGCGACGCGAGCCTCCAAAACTTGATAGGGATCTACGAGAAAATCCTTACGCATTACGGGTATGGCATGGTCGCGCAGCACGAGGGCGGCACGCTCAAGATGCTCCAGTGTGCCGTCGAAGCAGAAAGGCTCAGTCAAAACCGAGACGGCGGCTGCACCCGCTTGCGCAAAAGTTGTCACTCTCTGCTCGAGATCGTCCTGATCTGCGGCGCATAGCTGACCGAACGCAGGCGAGCGTAACTTCGACTCGGTGATGAGATCGAAACCCTCCGAGGACAGATGCAGTCGCGGCACTGGACCGAGATCACGAATCTTCGCTAGGAGTTCTGCTGCCGAACATCGTGCGCGAGCAATGCCGGCACGTTCCTCGCTACGCAATGCCATCGATGTTAGAAAGTCGATATCGCTCATCAACTGAAATCCTTTAGTTGATCGAGTATTTTTGAGGCACGTCCGTCATCGATAGCAGCACTCGCAAGCGCTATGCCGTCACGGGGAGAGTCGACCATTCCGATACATTCGAGCGCAATCGCCGCTCCGAGCACCAAGGCGTCACGATGAGCACCACGGTCTTCTGCCCGTAATACACGGGTCAACGCAGCGGCGTTATACGTGGCATCGCCGCCCGTAAGGTCTGAGACCTCACAGCGCTTTAAACCATAGTCCCCCGGTGTTCGCATTGAGCGCTGGACCGTCCCGGATTTCACCTCAAATACCATGAACGGTCCGAGAGGCGTAGGCTCATCCCAACCCTCAGCCCCATGCACGACCCAGGCCCGTACCAATCCCGGCATGCCGGATAACGCTTTCGCCATTAGTAAGGCAGTGGACTCGTTGAAGGCGCCTACGATGGCAAACGCAGGTGCTGCCGGATTGGTCAAGGGGCCGAGCACATTGAATACCGTACGAACGCCTAAGGCTTGCCTCACCGGTGCGATCGACTTCATCGCTGGGTGATAGTACGGTGCAAATAAAAAAGTGAAGCCCGTTCGCGAAAGACATGCACCCGCGCTCGCTTCATCGAGCGGCAGAGGGAGGCCAAGCCTCTCAAGCACATCGGCGCTACCCGACTTGCTGGAGATCGAACGATTGCCGTGCTTGATCACCGGTACGCCACAGGCCGCTGTTAACAACGCTGTTCCGGTTGAAATATTCAAGCTACCCGAGGCGTCGCCGCCTGTACCAACGATATCGATACTCTGCGAGCACACGTTTTCTACGATGTCGGGTCGGCGCGCAAGCTCGCGCATTGCCCGAGCGAAACCGCGTAGCTCGTCACCCGTCACACCTTTGGTACGCAACGCAGCAAGCAGCGCTCCACAGAGAGCGGGCGGAGTGGAGGGCTCAGCGAGTGTAACGAGGATTGAGCCAGCTTCGTGCTCAGATAAGTCTTGTCGATTGAGTAAACGCTCAAGCAACAGGCGCAAACTTTCAGTATCGCTCATCGTCGGCCACCCCGCTGCGCGAGAAAGTTACTCATCAAATGAGGGCCCTCCGGCGTAAGCACGCTTTCCGGATGGAACTGCATGCCTTCGACCATTAACTCGCGGTGACGAATACCCATGATCTCACCCTGATCGGTGCGTGCTGTGACAAGGAGCGCGGGCGGTAGCGATGAGGGCTCGGCTATTAAGGAGTGATAACGTCCGACTTGCAGCGGCGAGCACATGCCTTTGAAAAGCCCCTCTCCATCATGAGTGATGAGAGAAGTCTTACCATGCATCAATCGGCTAGCACGTACTACTTTGCCGCCGAACACCTCTGTGATCGACTGATGGCCAAGACATACACCAAACACCGGTACGCGACCTGAGAATGCACGGATGATATCCATGGAGATACCTGCATCTTGGGGAGCCCCCGGACCCGGCGATATACAGACATGGGTCGGTGCGAGCGCCAAGGCTTGCTCGATGGTAATTTCGTCGTTGCGATGAACGTCGACTTCAGCACCCTCGCCAAGAAACCCCTGTACCAAGTTGTACGTAAAGGAGTCGTAGTTGTCGATCAACAACAAGCGGGTTGTCACGACACTTCTCCCGCCATTTGCAGGGCGCGTGCTGCGGATCCGCCTTTGGCAAGCACCTCATTGTATTCACTCTGAGGGTGGCTGTCGGCAACGATGCCGGCACCGGCCTGATACGAATACTCATCGCCAAGAAAAACAAGCGTCCGAATGGTGATGGCTTGGTCCATATCGCCTTGCGCACCAAAGTATCCGACTGTCCCGCCATATAGTCCGCGGCGAATTGGCTCGAGCTCATCGATGATTTCCATAGCGCGAACCTTAGGCGCACCCACCAAAGTGCCCGCTGGGAATGCTGCTGTAAAAAGATCGAAGGCGTCCCGCCCCGGGGCCAGCTTCCCGTGTACGCTGCTCACGATGTGCATGACGTGGCTGTACCGCTCGATGAAACGATAGGGATTGACGTTAACAGACCCTACGAGGGCGACTCGACCCAGATCATTACGAGCAAGATCGACGAGCATTACGTGTTCGGCGTTTTCTTTCGCGTCTGCGAGTAGTTCCTGCTCCCGTCGACGATCTTCGCCTTCGTCGGCAGCGCGAGGTCGCGTTCCGGCAATGGGCCTCAGCTGCGCATGCCCCCCGGACAGTTTGACGAGCGCCTCTGGCGACGACCCCACGACTTTGATATCACCCAATGCGAGGTAGTACATATAGGGCGAAGGATTGATGAGTCGGAGTGCGCGATAGGCATCGAACGGATCGACCGAGTGCCGCCCAGAGAATTTCACGGAGAGCACGAGCTGATAAACATCCCCCGCGGCGATATGTTCTTTACTACGCGCTACACCGTCAAGAAAGTTACCTTTGGACATCGAGGCTTCAGCCAAAGAAAACCCTCCGGATGGTCGCGGTGCGGGGATAGCACCTCGCAGCGCAGCGATGACTTCGCGCCGGAGGGACTGGCGCTCGCTCTCACTACCGGCATGCAGCAAGGCGATTCCTCGGGTCAGGTGATCGAACATCAGCAATGAGCACGGCGCAACGTAGTGCATATAGGGAACGGATGATATCGAGGCGGGACGTACCTTTAGCCGCTCGAACCACCGCACAACGTCGTAAGAAGAATACCCAACAAGTCCGCCAGCAAGGGGAAATCTCGGTCCGGCACCCGGTGCTGTCGGTCGTGGAACCGAGGCCAGTGCAGCACGCAGCGCGGAAAGAAGCTGTGCCTGATCGGCGGGTAAGGGCTTGTGCTCGGTACCCCACCATTGCCCCCGATCATCAAGACGAAATTGGAACGAGGTGTCGCCGAAGCCGATGAAAGAGTACCTACCCAATCGCTCCCCTCCTTTTACGCTCTCGAGCAGGAACGTCGGCTTAAACGCCTTCAGCTTCAGGAATGCGGACACCGGTGTGTCGAGGTCACCGGATATATCGAATGGTGGCTTCATAAAGGAAAAACCCATCCCGGAGGGTATCCGGAGATGGGTTTGCTGGCTTGAACCTCTTGCTGGTGTGATCGAACAGCGGCGCCGGCGCCCTCCCCTTAAGAGAGGCACCACCAAACTTTGAGGCGCACACCGTTCATAACGGCGGAAAGTATCCCGGCGGACCGTCGTTGCGTCAACGGGCGATCAAAATCAACCCATTCACCGCAAGACCGATGATCAGCAATCCGATGGCGATCATCACCGCCCGGGGCGGAACGTGCTTGGCCACCCAAGCGCCGATAGGTGCGGCGATGCCCCCGCCACCGAGCAGAGCAATCACGAGGTCAAATCGATCCCAGTCGAATGTGAATAGAAAAGTGATTGAAATCGTCAGCGTGACAAAGAACTCTGCAGCATTGGCGGTACCAATGGCATAACGCGGCGGCACACCGCGGGCAATTAGAGTGGGCGTGGTCACCGTACCCCACCCTCCGCCGCCCATGGCGTCGAGGAAGCCTGCGACGCCACCGAGCGCATGACTCGGCGCGCGCGCCAAACTCGGCTCGCTGCGTGTCCACGCACGTCGCAAAAGCAGTACGCCAGTCAGCAAGAGATAAGTCCATACGAACGGCTTGAGCAGATTGCCATCGAGATCGCCGAGTAACCAGGCTCCTACCGCTCCGCCCACCATACCAGGTAAGACGAGTTTGAAAAAAATCTTTCGATCAAGATTTTTGAACCAGGCGTGCGATATCCCGGATGCCCCAGTCGTGAACACTTCAGCGGCGTGAACCGTAGCACTTACAAATGCAGGCGGATGCCCCATGGTGGTGAGAAATGCGCTTGCCGAGACGCCATAAGCCATTCCTAATGTGCCATCGATGAGTTGCGCTGCAAAACCAACGAAAACAAGTGGCCAAAATTCGGGGGACAGACTATCCATACGGCTATCGTACATAATGCCGGTATGAAATTTTCCTTCTCTTTTCGACTCGTGATCACTATAGCCACACTCATGACGCTAAACGCCTGCTCTCATGATTCCACCCCCAAAGTCGAAGGCATGTGCGTCGGCCCTTGGCGTGCCGTATTACAGGTACCGGGTGGCGATCTGCCTTTCGGTATGTTGGTCGCCGTTAAAGAGGGTAAACCCATCTTGACGCTGGTCAACGGGCCCAGCCGAGTCGAAGTAACCGAAATCACCCTCGCCGACGGTGAAGTCACAATACTCATGCCGGGTTTCGAAAATCGAATCGTGGCGAAAGTCGGGGACGGGGTGCTGCAGGGTGCGCTCACAATGGTCAAGGCGGGCGGAGCGCTTCAGCTCATTCCTTTCACTGCCACACATGGTCAAACCTGGCGCTTTTCGGATCCTGTCGTAACGCCGCCATCGAGCGCTAGCGCATCACTCAGTGGTCGCTGGGCACTGACATTCGGTGAGGGCGAGAAGGCGTTACCGGCGGTCGGGGAATTCATTCAGCAGGGCAATACCCTTACGGGCACCATAATGACCCCGACCGGTGATCACCGATTTCTCGATGGAGAATTCATTAATGGTGAACTTCGGCTCTCGAAGTTTGACGGTGGTCACGTTTTTCTCTACAAGGGGACCGTGCAACCCAATGGTACGTTGCGCGGAAGATTTTGGTCAGGCACCGCGTTTGAAGATAGCTTCATCGCAATACGAAACGATAATGCCTCACTCAGTAATTCTGAGACTGCAACCAAGCTAGTCGGTAAAGCCGATCAGCTAAACTTCCGTTTCAAAGATCTCACCGGACATGACATCTCGATTACTGATTCGTTTTTCTACGGTAAGGTGGTGATCGTCACGCTCGCGGGTAGCTGGTGTCCTAATTGTCACGACGAAGCTGCCTTCTTGGTAGAGCTGCATCGTAAAGAGCGTATGAAAGGGTTTGAAGTTATCTCGCTCATGTTTGAGCACTTCGGTGACTTCGAGCGCGCCGTACAAGCGACCGACAGATTTCGACGTCGTTACGCTATCGAATACACCACGTTGATCGCCGGGACCTCAGATAAGGACGACGCCGCCTCCAAGCTTCCGCAGCTTAATGGTGTATTCGCATTTCCAACTACTATTTTTATTGATCGTTACGGCAAGGTGCGCAAAATACACACGGGTTTTTCAGGTCCGGCGACAGGGCAACACTACAAAAATCTGACTGCCAATTTCACCGAGACACTCAATAATCTGCTTGCAGAAACACCACCGCCACCGCTACCCCTGCCTTTGCTCTGAACCTTATCGTAGATCTACGGAAACGTTAGCTATGCCGTCCTTCGATGCTGTGTCCGAAATCGATATCCACGAGCTCACTAACGCCGTCGACCAGGCCAATCGAGAGCTGTCACAGCGATTTGACTTTAGGGGTACCTCTTGTACGTTCGTGCTATTTGAAAAGGAGTTCACCGTCGAGGTGCGGGGTGAAGTGGAGTTTCAATTGAGACAGATGCTTGAGATTTTAAAGCTTAAGCTCACAAAGCGCGGTATCGATATTGCTTGCCTCGACGTTAAAGATCCACAGACTAATCTCGCCGAGGCGAGACAAAGCGTCATACTGCGTCGTGGCATCGACCAAGGCTGTGGTAAAAAGATCACTAAGCTGATCAAAGATTCTAAACTTAAGGTTCAAGCCGGTATCCACGGCGACAAGGTACGAGTAACCGGAAAGCAGCGCGACGACCTTCAAGCAGTGATTACGCTGCTACGCAAAGAGCTATTTGATCGGCCGCTGTCGTTCGATAACTTTCGCGACTAAGAGCTATTCCCGGATCGCTTGCGAGTCCACTCGGCGCGCCCAGTAAAAGTAAAACGGGATGCCGAGCGCGATAACACCGATCCCGAGCAGGGCTTGCCGAGGTGTGGCATAAAGCGCGCTCATGAGTAGCATAACTGATACCAGTATGAAGATCATTGGCGTGAGCGGATAAGCCCAGGTCCTATATGGCCGTGGGAGATTGGCTTCCTGCCGCCTGAGGATAATGACAGCAGCCGCGCTCATCGCGTAGAAAAGACACGACGCGAATACCACTGAGTCGGTCAGTGAATCGAACGTCCCCCACATTATGAATACACTCGCCCAGATAGCCTGCGCCAGGACAGCGTTCACCGGCACACGGGTACCAGGCGATAGTTTCGCGAGCGGCTTGAAGAACATGCCATCTGCGGCCATCGCATAAGGCACGCGCGAGTTGGCGAGCACCGAAGAATGCAGTGATCCAAGCGATGACAGCATGAGGGCTGCCGCCATGAACGTTACGGCGAAGGGGCCTGCAAAGGTCGCCAGAACTTCAGTCGCGACAGACGATGTCGCCGATACGCTGGCCACTTCGGTTGGCGAGAGGACGTAGAAGTAAGCAGCGTTGACGCCTACGTAGAGCGTCATCACCAGTAACGTACCCCAAATGAACATGCGCGGCAGATTACGCTGCGGATCTTTTACTTCACCGCATAAGGGTGCGACGTTATTCCAACCGTCGTACGCCCAGAGGGCGCCGAGCATCGCAGCCCCGATGCCCGCGACACCACCCATCGCGGTCGCCTCGACACCCTCACAGGTTCCGCCAGCGGCCGTTCCAGAGAAATTGCCGAAGTCCCCTGTTCCGAATGCAAAAGCGCTGATGCCCACGCCGATTACCGTCAATACTTTGACTAACGTAAGCAGCGTCGCAGCACCGCCCGTCGCCGTAACGGATGCACAGTTGAGTAAGGTCACTAGCCACAACGCGCCGAGAGCGAATATCGTGAGTCCCCGAACCTCGATACCGTCACCCATCGGTAAACTTAGCCATGTCAAATCGAGTACACCGCCGAGCGCTGTATTTAAAAAAATCGCAACCCCTACGGCGAGGGCAGCCTGGGCACCGGTCTTCATTATCGCGAAGACGGTCCAGCCAAACAAAAAACTCGTCAGCCGTCCATAGACTCTACGCAGGAAAATGTAGTCTCCCCCAGCGGCCGGCATCATTGAGGAAAGTTCAGCATAACAAAATGCGCCAAGTAAGGAGAGGATGCCTGCCCCTATCCAAACCGCCATAACGATCAGTGGATCATCGACGTTACAAGTCATCACACGAGTTTTGAGAAAAACCCCAGTGCCGATGACATTAGCCACGTTGATAGCAATGCCAGCCCACAAGCCGATTCCTCGATTAAGTTGCGTCATCGAGAGATCTGATTTAGCCGCTCGCACAACTCCGGCACCGCGTCGATCGCGCTAGGCCCCATGCGAGTAAGTCGGGCATCGGGATAGGCCATCACCTGCTTGTTCGCAACCGCCCTGATGGAAGGAAATTGAGTCCAACGCTCACGCCAATCGCGAGCCGTGATGGGCGGCGTTGCCATCAGAATCACATCGGGATTACGCTTCTTTATATCTTCAAATACAGCAATAGGTGCCGGAAAATCGACATCATCGAAAAGATTTCGCGCACTGCAACGACGTAGGACATCGGACATAACGTGACGACTGCCAGCGGTGTAGAGCGGAGAATCCCAAATCATGAAAAAGACGTTGAGCGGGCGGCGCTTGCTCGCTGAAGGTTTCGGAAGTAGCGAAATCTTTGATTTCATCGATCGTACTGCAGTTTCAGCCACTACGGAGGTCCCAGTGAGCAGCCCGAGACGTTGTACCGAGCGCGGAATGTCATCGAGCGAGCGAGCGCTGACATAGTAGACATTCAGCTTCAGCTTGTTGACGAGGCTGTCGATGATGAGCTCGTTAGCGAGGTCTTTCCAGACTATGACCATGTCCGGTTGTAATGTGATCAGCCGATCGAAGAGGATGGCATTTGCATCTCCGATGCGCTGGACTTTTTTGGCAGCTTCCGGTTCATCCGATCCCGTCACGGTAGCAAGCACCCGATCGCCAGCGCCGGCGGCGAAGAGCATCTCGGTTGCCCCCGGCGCAAGACTCACGATGCGCTTTGCTGGCGCAGCGAGGTGCAGCGTCGCACCAGTATCGTCACGAATCGTTATCGCTTGCGACAGTGCCGATGGCACCATCATCGTTCCAATAAACATCAACAGCAGCGCGGTAAACGGCGTACAGAAGATCATCCGGAATTATTACGACAGGCCGAACAACCAGCGGGTGATTCAAGTCGCAGGCGGATGCGACGTAGGGGACCACGTAGCGGTGGTAGGACTCGACTCGCGACGGCAACTAGTCGCAGGCGCCAAGCCGCCCCCGCTACAGTCCAAAAAATATAGGTGGAGGCGCCAGTGACGGTCAGCACTACGAGCAGTTGTTGCCAGATGTCGTATGCCATGGACATCATTAAGCTGAAAACCAAAGAGCAATTCGATACGTGGCAAACGCTGCAAGATAGGCAAGTCCAAATAGGTACGTCGTCATGATGAGAGGATACCGCCAACTGTTGGTCTCGCGCTTCACGACAGCAAGAGTGGCGAGGCACTGCGGCGCGAAAACGTACCAAGCGAGCAGTGATAAACCGGTGGCCAGACTCCAATCACTGGCGATTACCGATGATAAGGCCATGGATACCGCCTCTTCGTCGCCGGAGAGGGCATAAACCGTGCCAAGCGCTGCGACTGCGACCTCGCGAGCCGCAAGACCTGGAATGAGTGCCACCGAGATCTGCCAATTGAATCCGATCGGAGCAAGCACGATGGCAAGCGCCTGCCCCAGCTGGTTGGCAAAACTGTACCCGATCGCGGGCCCCGAAGCGCCGGTCGGCGGCGCAGGATACGACGAGAGGAACCATAATAGGATCATTAGCGCAAGTATGATGCTGCCCGCACGCGCTAAAAATAATCGCGCCCTCTCCCAGAGACCGAGAGCCAGATTGCCAAGGCGAGGCCACTGGTAATCCGGCAGCTCGAGCATCAGCAGGTGCTCATCGTTACCACCACGAAATTTTTTGAGTGTCCAGACAACGACGAGTGCGCCCACAACACCGGCAAAATAAAGAGCGAACAATACAATGCCCTGCAGATTGAACCAGCCGATCACCCGATCAGGAATGAACGCGGCGATGAGTAAAGCATAGACGGGCAATCGAGCTGAGCAGGTCATGAGCGGCGCTACCATAATCGTCGCCAATCGATCGCGTATACTCGGAATTGTCCGCGTCGCCATAATTCCTGGAATCGCGCATGCGAAAGAAGACAGCAGCGGGATGAATGCCCGGCCAGAGAGTCCTACCGACCCCATCACTCGATCAAGTAGATAAGCCGCTCGCGGCAGATAGCCACCGTCCTCAAGTACGAGGATGAACGCAAACAAGATAATAATCTGCGGCAGAAAGATGATGACGCTGCCGACACCGGCGATGATGCCATCGGTGAGCAGACTGCGCAGCGGTCCATCAGTCATATTCATCCTAACCCACTCAGCGAGCGAAACCACCCCTGCATCGATCAGATCCATCGGCGCTGCAGCCCAACTGAATACAGCCTGAAATACAAAGAAAAGAAGAACGCCCAAAATGAGTAAACCGAAAAGAGGATGTAGGAGGACACGGTCAATAGTTACGATGAGCTCGCTACGTTTCGGCTCGCGATAGCCAACGGCAGCGAGGATACGCGCCGATTCGGCGTGGGTGTGGTGTACGTCCTCGATCGAGGGCTCGCGCCACTCCGTCAGTGCAACAGGCGCAACGTCCGCAGGCAGTGTATCGAGACATTGGATCAGTGCATCGGCCCCGCCTCGCTCAACGGCAACGGTTTCGATAACGGGCGCACCGATTTCCCTCGAAAGACGTTCGCGATCGATGGCATAACCGCGCTTGCGAGCGATATCGGTCATGTTGAGGACGACGATCATCGGGAGTCCGAGTCGCTTCACCTCGAGAGCAAGTCGCATCGAAAGTGGCAGATGCATCGCGTCAGCCACGAGGACGACCGTCTCAGGTCGCGGCTCCAATCCGAGGCGCCCAAGTGCCACATCACGAGTGATGGCCTCATCGAGCGTGGTCGGCGTCAGGCTATAGGTTCCAGGCAGATCGAGCAGACGGTAGCGGCGTCCGGAAGCAGAGCGGAGCTCCCCCTCTTTTCGCTCGACCGTGGCACCTGGATAGTTGGCAACCTTCTGGCGGCCACCGGTCATACGATTGAAAAGAGCCGTCTTGCCGCAATTCGGCAAGCCGATGAGCGCGATGCGCAGTTCCGCGGTATTCATCTGATTTTCACCAGTTCCGCTTCCTGTCTTCGCAGCGCGAACGTGGCGCCTCCCACCCGAACGGCGACAGGATCATCCGCAGGCCACATCACGGCCAGAACCTCGACCGCTGCTCCCGGATAGAAGCCGATCTCGAGCAAGCGTCGGGCCCGAACATCGTCCGCATCGACCCGCTCGATTACGGCCGACCGTCCTGCCCGAAGGCCGGCAAGGGTTCCCGAAGGATCGTTCCCGAGGCTCATGAGCACAGTATCCGGCAACCACCGCTGCATATGCAATTGCGGATCATTCTCATTTAAAAACTTGGGTTTCGAGTACCCTTAACACCGCGATGGACGGCAGCGGCGACGGTAACGACGGTCAGGTCAATGTGTTCGGTGATCCCCTCGCCGTCTGCAGTCAATCCCCTATAACCGGCTGGTTTCGTGGTGGCTGCTGCGAGACCGATGCCACGGACGTCGGCTCCCACACCGTCTGTGCGCTCATGACCGCGGACTTCCTCAAATTCTCTCTGTCGCGGGGTAACGACCTGTCGACCCCACGGCCGGAATTCGGCTTCCCGGGCCTCAAGCCGGGTGACCGATGGTGCTTGTGCGCCGCGCGCTGGCAGGAGGCGTTCGAAGCCGGTTGCGCGCCCAAAGTGCGTCTCAAGGCCACCCATCGTCAAGCGCTGCAGCTCGTGAGTCTCGTCGACCTCAAAGCTCACGCGATCGATCTTGTCTGATCCGTCTGCCGTGAGCGCTGCTGCCATCTCGCCGCGCGACGCGTTCCGCCATGGCGCGCGCGAGTTGATGCCTGCTGCGCCCGGGGTGTTTGCTTGGGGTCTCGTCACCGGCGTAGCGATGGTTAAGGTTGGTCTCAGCGTTCCCGAAGCGATTGCCCTCAGCCTCATCGCTTATGCCGGTAGCGCGCAACTTGCAGCGTTACCGCTCATGGCTACTTTTGCGCCAATTTGGCTGATTTTTCTGACAGCTGTGATCGTGAATTCCCGCTTTGTTGTGTACAGCGTGATGGTGCGCTCGCACCTGGCAGGGCTGTCGATAGGAAAACGAATAGGGCTTGGATTTCTTGTGGGCGATATCATGTTCGCGCGATTTTCCGCGCTGCTCGATCGCGAGCCTCAGTATCCGCAGCGCGTGGCGTATTACTTTGGCGGAGCGTGCTGCAACTGGATGTGGTGGCAGGTGTCTTCGATCATCGGCATCGTGACCGCAACGAAAATCCCGATGTCCTGGGGTCTCGAGCTCGCCGGTACTCTGACTCTCGTCGCACTGCTCGCACCGCTCTGTCGTCAGTGGCCTGTGCTCGCCGGCGCAATGGTCGCAGCAGCGATCTCCGTGATCGCACACGAGCTGCCGCTTCGGCTCGGGCTGCCGCTCGGAATACTGCTCGGGGTCATCACGTCGTTCTGGGTCGAGCGAAAACGGGGTGTCGCGTGATTGAGCCCTATGTCTGGTGGGTCGTCCTCGCCATCACGGCGGCCACGTTGGTCACACGATCGGGGCCCCAGATGTTGGGGTCCAAACTGAGGATTCCTCCGGCCTTCGATTCCGCCCTTCGATTTGCCCCGGCCTGCGCGCTGGCGGCCATCATTGCGCCGGACCTTGCGTTCGTCGGAAATACGCTGAATTTGACGCTCGAGAACTCCCGATGGGTCGCCGGAGCCGTTGCGGCGGTCATTTTCACTACCAGTCGCAGCATGATCGCGACAATTAGCGGCGGAATGGCGGTTTTTTGGGTACTCAAAGCATGGTTTGCAGGGTGACAAACGTCCAATAGAAAGACATTCATCTAGTTATTGACAATATGCCAATGCATTTGGTAACCTTCCCGCCATGAGTTACCTAGTCGAACGCCGTCTCGAAGAAAAGGAACGTCGCCGCTTCGAGATCCTGGACGCCGCAGAAACCGTCGCCAAGGTAGTCGGCATCGGTGCCCTGACCATGGATCAGGTCGCGCGGAAGGCTCGACTCTCGCGTGCGCTCGTATACGTTTACTTCCGCGCCAAAGCCGACCTACTGATTGCAATCTCCATTCGTGCGTTAGAGCAGCTCAACGGTAGATTTGTCGACGTCCTGGCGCAGCCGCTGCGGGGCGCCGAACAAGTTGAAGCCTGCGGCCGGGCATACGCGAACTTCGCACGTGAGTGCCCCGTGCGCTTCGAAGTGCTGGCGCAGTTCGAGGCCCATTCGCTAACGGGCGACCTCGACCCGGCGTACGAGGAGTTTTTGAGGGTTAGCGACCGTGCGCACGCCGCGCTAACCCGAGCGATCGAAAACGGTCTCAAGGACGGCTCGATCCGTAACGATCTCGGTAATCCCGCCCTACTAGGCTTGACATTGTGGGGCCTCATGCACGGCATCATCCAGCTGACCATGCACAAAATTGGCAGACTGCAGCGCTCTGGCATATCCGCAGAATCTTTGGTGGAGCATGGCTTGCGCCTCGCGCTCGACGCCTTGTCGCACGCCCCTTCGATTAGAGCCTGACGTCATGCTCAAGCGTTCGTACGCCGTTCATCAAGGCATCGCCGCCGTCGCACTCGGCTTGATGGGTGTCGGTGTGGCACAGATCGGTCCGACCCGCGAAGCGAGTGTACTCTCGGATACGGACGGTGTTCGCCCCGTCCCCGTAGTCATCGACGACTACGTTCGCGCAGGTCTAGCTTCAAACCTCGCGCTTCAATCAGCAATTCTGGAAGTAGAACGCAGTCAGGATGCGCTCGACGCCGCCCGTAGTAAGTTCTTTCCCGAAACGACGATCAGTACTCGCCTCACGCGGGCGGAGGGCGGGCGTGAAATAACGCTGCCTATCGGGTCGGCTCTTAATCCTGTTTATCTGACGCTCAATGAATTACTACTGGCCGATGGCAAGGCGCCTCGCTTCGGAACAATAGTAGACCCCCGCTTCATGCTGCAGCGCGAGCAGGAACAGGAAACCCGTCTCAGTATTCGTCAGCCACTTTACGTACCCGCCATCCCAGCTGCTGTGCGAGTACGAAGATCATTGTTAGAAGCCAACGAGTTTGCCAGGCTTGCTCTCGTCGGCCGCCTGCGACGCGACATCACCGTCGGTTATCTAGATTGGCTTCGGGCAAGCCGAGGAGCGAGTTTGATCGAGGCAAGCCGCGGTCTGCTCGCCGAAAATCTGCGTATCAATGAGTCGCTATTTCGCAATGGGAAGATCACTCAGGATCAAGTGCTGCGCGCGCAAACTGAACTCCTCACCGTTGAGCAGCAGTTAATTGAGGCGCGTAATCTTAAGGACCAAGCGGCGAGGTACGTCAATTTCTTGATGAATAAGCCACACGACTCCGTGCTGGAGACCGCAGAGACGGGCATAGAAATTTCACGTACCATCGCCGATCTGTCAGTGCTCCCCAAGGCCGCAGTGACAAAGCGACCGGAAGTCGCCCAGCTCGATCGCGCGATCAGCGCCGCAAGTGCCCAAGTGGATGCGGCGCGCGCCGCGCGCAAGCCTTCGATCGCACTGGGTGTTGATGGCGGATCACAAGGTGAAGAGTATGAATTCGGGCGCGGACGTAATTTCACGACCGTTTCCGTATTACTCAACTGGACGCTGTTCGACGGTGGATCGCGTCGCGCCGAGGTTCGACAAGCGCGTGCCGCACAACGGCAAGCCGAACTCCAGAGGGAACAGGTAGCTCAACAAATTCAACTCGAAGTGCAGCGGGCGCTCGATTGTCTGCAGACCAGCGCGGCTTCGTTACGGACTGCCGAGACACGCGCCGAGGCGGCACATACAGCGTTCCGTATCGCCGGTCGCAAGCGCGACGAAGGTGTGATCAGCCAAGTGGAGTTCCTAGACTCCCGTACCACACTCACTGCCGCCGAACTCAATCTCAACGCCGTGCGCTTCGAATTACTTGCGCGCCAGGCTGAACTCGACTACGCCACTGGAGCCACCCTGCCGTGATAAGTCTGAAATTGGATCGAGCGCTGCTAGCGATATTGCTGACTGCCGCGCTGCTTGCCGGTTGCACAAAGACTGTCGATCAGCAGGCCTCGTCGGGAACGCCGGTTCGCACGATGGAGGCTACTTCGGGTCCATCCGCTGCCTCAATCGAGGCAAACGGCCTAATCGGTGCGCGCGATGAAATGCGTCTGTCATTTAAGACGGGCGGCATTATACGGCGCATCGCCGTACAGGAAGGCGAAACCGTCCGAAAGGGTGCGCTGCTTGCCGAGCTTGAGCTCACGGAGATTCAGGCGCAGGCCGAGCAAGCGCTGCAGATTGCACAGAAGGCAGAGCGTGATCTAGAGCGCGGCGAGCGCCTCTATTCCGACCAAGTCATCAGTCTCGAGGCCTTGCAGAATTTACGTACTCAAGCCGCTATCGCGGGTGCGGCACGTAATGCTGCCCGATTCAATCTCAGTTATTCGAAAATCACCGCGCCGAGAGATGGCGTGGTGTTGCGCAAACTCGTGGAAGAGCGTGAACTCGTTCCGCCGGGGCAGTCCGCAATCGTCTTAGGCAGCGCAGAGCGCGGTCACGTAATGCGTTTCGCTCTCGCCGATCGCGATATTGTCCGAATCAGCACGGGTGATACCGCGCGCATACGCGTCGACGCTTATCCGGGAGTCGAGCTTAAAGGCGTTGTCAGCGAGGTCTCGTCTGCGGCGGATGTACGGACGGGACTGTTTCCGGCTCAGGTTCGACTGGACCCGGCACCAGATCTGCGACTCGCGAGTGGGCTCGTCGCAAAGGTCACAATCGATCCCGCTAAATCGAGCGCGACGCCCTTGACCTACGTACCCATCAGCGCAATCGTCGAGGGTAAAGACCGAACCGCGAGCGTCTTTGTCGTCGACGATGCGACGGCACGCAAGCGTTCGGTCAGCATGGGATTCATCAAAGACGATCGTGTCGCGCTCACCGACGGACTGAAGCCGGGTGAACGCGTAGTCACCGACGGCTCTTTGTATATCGTAGACGGCGAGCGAATTCGCGTCATCGACGGCTCGCCAGACGCAGCTACGGCTGCCTCGTCACCACGCTGAGTTCCCATGGCTACTCCGATTCTTGAATTTCCGATTCGGCGCTACCAATTCACGCTGGTGGTATTCATCTGCCTCGTGGTTTTAGGTCTGTACAGCTTTGTCTCTGTGCCGAGAGAGGAAGCCCCGTCCTTCAAGATTTCGGCGTTCGAGATCTCCACGATCATGCCGGGTGGCGATCCAAAGGATCTGGAACGACTTGTCGCTAAGCCTCTCGAGGATCGACTGGCGGAACTCGATGACGTCAAACAGCTCGAGAGTATCGTCGCCGATGGCATCGCCTTCAGCATCATCGAATTTCAGGCGGACACCGACCCAGATAAGAAGTACGAGGAAATCGTTCGCGAACTTAATTCATTGAGACCGGGTTTTCCCGCTGAAGTGCGCGAGATCCGCATCAGAAAATTCAGTCCTGGTCTCGTCAATATCGTGCAGTACGCGCTGGTTTCACCCGATGCACCGTATCGCGAACTGCAGGATCACGCACGTCAACTCCGCGATGCGCTCAAGGGCGTGCCTGGTGTACGTAGCTCGGAAAGTTGGGCCTATCCGCCGCGCGAGCTGCGCATCGAGATAGATATGCGACGGCTTGCCGATTTACGTATTACGCCCACTCGCGTCATTCAGGCGATAGAGAGCGAGAACGCCAATATCCCAGCCGGTGTCGTCGACATTGGTTCTCGAAGCTTTTCAGTGAAGGCCACCGGGGTGTATCAAGACCTTGAGCAGGTTCGCGAAACGGTGGTAAATGCTGCAGATGGGCGTACCGTACGGTTAAAAGATATTGCCGACGTACGTTGGGATGAGGGTCAGTGGGGGCACATCGGACGCTATAACGACCAGCACGCTGTATTCGTTACGGCGAATATGAAGGAGGGCCAAAATGTTCTTAAGGTTCGTAAGACGATCGATCAAGTCGTGGAGCGCTACCGAGCCGGTCTGCCAAAGCGCGTTGGCTTAGAACTCGGTTTCGATCAGTCGAAGAACGTTGAACGGAGACTGGATCGGCTTTATACGGACTTCATGATTGCGATCGGCCTCGTGCTGATCACCCTACTGCCGCTTGGTCTGCGTGCGGCTAGCGTCGTTATGATCTCGATCCCCCTGTCGCTCGCCTTCGGCCTGTCGGTACTGCACTTTCTCGGCTACTCACTAAACCAGCTTTCGATAGCGGGGTTCGTGGTGGCACTCGGTCTGTTAGTCGATGATTCCATCGTTGCAGTGGAAAATATTTCCCGACACTTGCGCCTGGGATACGACCGAGTTCGAGCGGCGATCGCCGGGACGCGGCAGATTTTCGTCGCTATCCTAGGTTGTACGGCAACGTTGATTTTCGCATTTCTGCCGCTCATGGCGCTGCCTGGCAATTCGGGAAAGTTCATTCGTGTGCTACCGACGACGGTGGTAGCCACAATCGTTGGATCCTTATTGATCGCTCTGTTCATCATCCCGTTCCTTGCCAGCCGTATGTTGCCAGCGAAAGAATCTAGCCATTCGAACCGCTTACTTCAACGAATTATGAACGGCATTCATCGTTACTACCGCCCAGCTCTGCATTACTGCCTCGCGCGCCCGAGGGCGACTGTCATAGCGGCGATCGGTGGGTCATTGTTGCTATCGGTGCTGCTCATACCGGTACTAGGATCGAGTCTCTTTCCGAAAGCCGACACACCGATTTTCTTGGTACAGGTCGAAACACCGACTGGAACCAGCTTCACTGCGACGGATAAGGCCGCTAAATTTGTTGAAGACGAGCTACGCAAGATGAAAGGTGTTCGCTCGATATTTACAAACGTTGGTCGTGGTAATCCACAGGTCTACTACAACCACATCCAGCGAAGCGAGACGACCTCGTATGCCGAGGTTTTCGCGGTTCTGGATAAATACGATACTCGTCGCACACCGATACAACTCGATAAGTTGAGATCGCAGCTCGACGGCTATCCGGGAGCGCGTATCTCCGTACGAGAGTTCGTCAATGGCCCGCCGGTCGCAGCGCCGATCTCCGTCCGTATCGTCGGCCCAGATATCGAGGTGCTCGGTAAGCTCTCAAGTAAGATAGAGCGCCTGATCGAAGAAACGCCAGGTACGCGAGGCGTGCGTAATCCGCTGAAGTTTCCGCGCACGAACATCAAGATCCACGCTGATACCGCGAAGGCTGCGCTGCTCGGCGTACCGGCGGTCGAAATCGACCGTGCGATGCGTCTCGCCATCTCTGGACTGCCGGCAGGGACATACAAGGACGCTGACGGCGAACAGTACCCCATCGTTGTCCGTACTCCGCTGGAAAGTCGGCCGACCCTCGAGTCGATCAAGGCGGCGCGTGTCATCAGTGTGACTGGAGAGTCACTACCGCTGTCGCAGGTCGCATCAATCGAGTTCGAGCCGGCGCCGGTGCTGATTTCACGATATGACCGTCAGCGCGCCGTCACCATAAACTCAGATGTTCAGCGTAGCGAGAATACTGGTAAGGTTACCGCTGCAGTAATCAGCCGCTTAAACGACATGGAATGGCCACGCGGCTATCGTTATGTGCTGGGCGGCGAATCCGAGGCGGGTGCTGACGCCTTCGGCGGTATCGGTACAGCCATCATCGTGGCACTTTTCGGCATCTTCGCCGTATTGGTGCTGGAGTTTGGCAGCTTCCGTTCGACGTTGATCGTACTAACCGTAGTACCACTCGGTATATTCGGTGGCATGCTTATGCTGTTGATCACTAACAACGATATCTCGTTCACGGCGAGTATCGGCTTCATTGCCTTGGTCGGCATTGAAATCAAAAATTCCATTTTGCTCGTCGACTTCACCAATCAGTTACGTGAGGAGGGTGTACCGCTAGACGATGCCATCGAACAAGCGGGCGAGATTCGATTCCTGCCGATCTTGCTGACCTCAGCGACCGCCATCGGCGGACTGATGCCACTAGCGGCACAGAATACGGGACTTTACTCACCCATGGCCTGGGTGATCATCGGCGGACTCATCACCTCGACTCTACTCGCACGACTCGTCACGCCGGTGATGTATAAGCTGCTTCCGCCGGACGGGCACGAGCCGCAAAACATTATGCGCGGTAATGAGCCGGAGTCTTCAGGAGTGCTACTCTGATCTTAGCCCGCCGACTCTAGCTCCCAGGTCACGAGGGGGGCGCCGCGACGAATCCAGAAACCCGCTCCGATCGGAAGGAAGTTTTTAGAGAGTCGTTTTCGGTACCAAGCGCCCGTTCGCATGGTGACATCTCTATCGGTACGTGACTGATCAGCGTTCTCGTGCCAGTCTCTTCGAGTCAATGCACTGAAAAATAATACTCCGCGACATAGCCGCGAAAAGTTACGCATTGCTCTTTCAGCCGATTCGTCATCGAGATACTGCAGTACGTCGAAGCACACAACGAGATCGAACGGTTTTCGCGGTCGATAAAAAGCGAGACTGCCTTGAACCCAGCCGTAGCGATTACAAAGATATTCGCTGTATTCGAGACCCATATAGGTAGCCCTAGGCAATGCACGAAGCAGGGGCTCGCGCATCAGGCCTAGGCCACACCCTGCATCGAGGATGCTCCTCACGGGGCAGCCAATATGCTGCGTGTACGCTACGATCAGATTCGCGCGTGCTGTCATCTCGGCCTGCGATGTGACGGAGGTCCGGCCGTCGCGATAAAAGCGCCGGTAGTAATCCCTGCCGAAGCGGTTATCCCCAGATTTCAAACAATTCCGGCGAGTTTTTTGGCGATCTCCACCACTTGCGCAGGATCTGCCTGCGATACCTCAGGATATTCAGTAAAGCGCTCCGGAATCTTTATTGTGGCGTCGATACCCATTTGATCCGAACGGAACGCACCGAACTGTGGAGATTTTTCGCAAGACGGATCGAGAATCATGGGGATGCCGTCAGGCTGAATGATGGAATCTTTTACTGGTTGCCAGCGGGTCATCATTGCCCATTCGACTTGCTTGAGATCGTAAGGATCCACATCACGTCCGACGACGATTACGAGCTTGGCCGTTCGGCCCCACCGGCCAGCCGAACCCCACACCGCATGGATGATGTACTTGCCAAAATTTGGGTGAGGCTTACGCCAACCGTCCACCGACAGTTGCACGACGTAACACATATTCGGCGTGACCGCGACATCATGGACTTCAGGGATTTTCTTGCGCAGATCGGACAGTACTTCACCTTCGACCGGCAACAGCGCGATATAGTTGTGATCGAATGGCGGCACCATCTCCATAGTCGCGTGCCAGATTGGCTTCTTCCGATGGGAAATGCATTTAATGCGAACGATCGGGAATACTTGTACACGATCATAGTAGCCGACGGGATTGGAGTGCCAGCCGATAGCTTCGAGTTCGTCGGTGATAACTTCGCCCTCGAGCACCCACTCTGCGTTCGCTGGCACTTCGAGATCGACGGTTTCGCAGCGGACCATCTCGACGGGTGAGCCACGAAGACCGCCGGCGAACGAGGTTTCGTCAACATTGAAAGGCACGCCGGTCGCAGAGGCTAGATGCAGCGCTGGGTCGCAGACACCTGCGATCGCGACCTCGAGACGCTTGCCTATTTGCGAGGCCTTGAAGGTATGGCGTCCGATATCCGAGAACGGCGGGTTCCACCAATAGAACGCTGCGAGATCGGTCTTTGCACGCTCCGGCTTATAGCTGCCGCCTTGTGGGTGCGTTGCATCGAGGAATTGGGTGAAGCGATACCAGCCGCAGTTACGGCCCCCGGTTTCGGGGTCTTTGGAAAAGGTCATGGCGTTCGTAATGTACGCCGGGCCTTCCTTACCGAACCAAACGTGGGGAATCTGCTTATCGAGGGAGACGTCGTCACCTTTAATGATGACTTCCTTACAAGGGACCTTCGCCTTGTCGACAATCTTGGGCGCATGCCAACGCGCTGGATCAGCCAATACTTCGGAGTGATGCAACTTGGCCTCACGCCAGTCGCGGAATCCGATGGTCATTGCGGTGCGCTCACGCGTACCAAACGGATTGAACAGAATGGGCACGCCCTGAGTGTTCACCCCGACAACATTGTTTAGCATTAGCGCAGGACCTTCCTTGCTGCATACGTAATGCATCAGAGCCTGCAGCTCGTTGGTGTCGCGACGACCATCGAGCGGAACGTCGACGTTCTTCAGTTGCCCTTCACGCTCGAGCAGCGTGAGGAACTCGCGCATGTCTTTGAATGCCATCTTTGCCCCCCGTGCGATCGTTTGATTCTGCCGATGCCACAGCCTAACCGCCTCGCCCTAGCCGGAGCCATAGGTCTGTGCCGCGATGGAGAACCTTGACCTTACATCGGACAACCGGACCCGAGTGTTCCCCGGCAATCGCACAAGTCGGCATTATCAGGCTCGGCCTCATTCACTTCGGAGTCATCATGTCCCCTTCCCGTAAGGTCGCCCTCATCACCGGCTCGGCCACCGGTGTCGGCGCAGCTGTCGCCCTTATACTGGCCGAGCGTGACTGCAACGTCGTCATTAACTACACGCGCAGCGAAGCTGAGGCCTGGGAGACCGCCCAAAAGTGCGAGGCGAAAGGGGCCGAAGTGCTGATTTTCCAGGGCGATGTTGCGGAAGAATCCACCTGCCAAGCCATGGCTAAAGCCGCTTTCGACAAATGGAGTCGTATCGACTATCTCGTCAATAACGCCGCAAAGACCAAGTTCAATCCCTATGAAAATCTAGATGGTCTGAGCGGCGAAGATTTTTTAGCGATTTATAAAGTCAATGTAGTAGGCGCTTATCAGATGGTACGCGCCGTAGCGCCTTACATGAAAAAGCAGGGTCGCGGAGCAATCGTTAATAATTCTTCGATTGGCGGTATTACAGGCATCGCCTCGTCGATGGCGTATGCCGCAAGCAAAGCTGCCCTCAACATGCTCACGCAATCACTGTCACTGGTGCTAGGGCCAGAAATCCGGATCAATGCGATCGCGCCGGGCGCTATCCAGACGCGCTGGCTGCAAGGGGGCATGACGCCGGAACAATATCAGGCCTTCCTGACGAATGCCGCGGCGATGGTTCCGCTGCAAGTGGTCCCCACCGCAGAACAAATCGCCGAAACGCTTGCGTGGTTTCTCGAGGGTGCGACCGTGGTTACCGGAGAAGTATTGATGGTCGATGCGGGTCTGCATTGTGGTCGACTCCCACCCTCCTCGAGCGCCAAGTTTACCTGGGATAATATAACAAAATAGGTGCGAATCATGGATCGACGACAGCTACTCGCGGGTTTCGGTGTGCTGCCACTCAGCGCACTTACTCGCGATGTTCCGGTAGCAGAGTCGACGTTTACAGCGTTGCTATTTTCTCCGGGCGATGTCGTCGTCGGCTGCACACTACTCAACGATCCGAGAGATGACCATCGGGGTCGAGGACGTATTCTTCACTACGATGCCGAACTACAGCTCAAAAATATGATCTGGCTCGATGACACGACCCATATCGTTCAAGGTCTCAAGTTCGGTCCTGATCGGACCCTTTGGGCGTTCGACGCTTTTGCATACAAGATCGCTCGTTTTGGAGCAGATGGAAAACGCAGGGATGATTTCAATGCGCCTGCCCGCTCGTTCGCTCACGTCACGTTTGCAGTAGATGGTCGATTTTACTTAGGCGAAAATTTCGTCGGTGAGCGGTCGTTAGTACCGCTTGCAACCACTCTGCCCTTCATGCCCGGAACTCGTCGTCTCGGTGATGGTCACCTATTCGAGTTTTCAAAGAGCGGTAAACTGCTGCACGAACATGCGACGCCGGTCAACGGTGGCATGGGTGGCTTTCAGGGGCTGACCTCAAGTGATATCGCGCCCAACGGACGGACGCTGGTTTACACTTCGGAGTCCGGACCACGAATCATGTGCTGGGATCTCGTTGCACAGAAGCCGCTCCCTGATCTCGTCACGGCCCCCGAAAAATCTGGGCGTTTTTTCTTTGACGTGAGATTCGATGAAGCGGGTAGGCTACTCGTCGTGAACGGGCGCGGTATCGACGCGCTCGATGACGCGGGCTACCTCATTCGGAGCTATTCTCTCGGATCGTTCGGCTGGGCCTCTCTCGGGACGCCGCGACGCGGCTTCGTCCATGTGAGCAATTTCTTCTCGGGTGAAATCGCCTGCCTCGATCTGGCGAGTGGCGAGATCCTCGCCCGCGCTCAAACAGGCGCACGGAAGTCAGCCTCCGGAATCGATAGTTTTCCGGGGTAAACGACTTTAAACCGGCTGGGTGACAGGGTTGTAAGAAAAAAGACCAATTCCCTCATCCGCCGCCTTGCCATTAGTACGCTCGGCATACTTTTCTGGATCGGGCGCATGGAACACCCGCCCGGCCTTGCGCGACTCGAGGACGACGAATGAAGCTCGATCGATTCGGGCACGTTCGTAACGCTCGAATCCTTCCTTCAGCCGCTCCGACGCCGCGATAGCTCGCGCGAGGACCACTGCATCCTCAATGGCGAGCACTGCACCGTGCCCAAGAAACGGCAGGATCGGATGGGCAGCATCACCGAGTAATGTGATTCGGCCCTTCGTCCAGGTCTCGAGAGGCTCGCGATCGAATAAACCCCATTTAAATAGCAGTTCCGACGGCACGAGCTCCATGAAGCGAAGCACCATCGGCGTCCAGCCTTCAAATTCTTTAAGAAGCTCATCCACAGTCGAGCGGATGGACCACCCCTCCTCCGTCCAGTCCTGTCGTTCGGCAAAAGCCACGAAATTAAGCAGTTGTCCACTACGTACGGGATATCGATTCACAAGATGTCCAGGGCCCAAGAAGATGCCGGAGGGTGGCTGCAAAATCTCAGGCGGTACATTTTCCATAGGGATGACGCCGCGCCAAGCGATGTAACCTGTGTACTGTGGCTCGATAGGCCCGAAAATTTCGTGTCTGACGGTAGAGCGAGAGCCATCGGCACCGATCAACGCATCGAATCTGCGCTGGCTGCCATCGATGAGCGTCGCGGTGACTCCAGTCTCATCCTGTGTCACAGTGCGGCAACGTTGGTTGAGCTCGATCGCGTTGGAGTCATTAGCTCGTACCGCTGCAGCGAGCGAGTCGTGCAAGTCAGCGCGATGAATGAGGTGGTAACGCTCACCGTATTTTTCGATCAGCGTACGGCCACGATTGATCCAGTTAAGAGGCCGCCCATCCTGATAGTGGCGAACGCATTGATCCTCAGGGTGATAAGACTTCGTACGCAAGGCCTCGGTAAGGCCGAGGAAATTGAGGGCGTGCGCAGCGGTCGGACTCAACGAAAGCCCGGCACCAACCTCAGCGAGCACAGGGGTTTGCTCGAGTACGACGGGGCGAAAACCCGTCCGTTGCAATGCAAGTGCAGCGGATAATCCGCCGATACCTCCACCTACGATGCCAATATTCAGAGTCCGCACGAGTTGTATTCAGCCTGAGCCGCGGACCTCTCCAGCAGAACTGCGGAGGACTTGTCCAGACTGCGGACAGGCGCGGCCGCACAGCGGTAAGATATATCGTGTCTCGGAGCAACCCAAAAGTTGGATTTGTCAGCCTCGGCTGCCCCAAGGCCCTCGTCGATTCGGAGCGCATTCTCACGCAGCTGCGCGCAGAGGGTTACACAGTTGCCGGAGACTACGCCTCCGCTGATCTTGTTGTAGTTAATACCTGTGGTTTCATTGATTCGGCGATCGATGAGTCTCTAGATGTGATCGGTGAGGCTCTCGAGCAAAACGGTAAGGTAATCGTCACCGGCTGCTTAGGTGCCAATCCGCAGCGTATCCTCAAACGTCATCCACGCGTGCTGACCGTTACGGGGCCTCACGCTTACGAGGCCGTGATCTCTGCAGTGCACCAGCATTTGCCACCGAAGCACGAACCATTCATCGATCTCGTGCCGCCACAAGGTGTTCGCTTCACGCCGCGGCACTATGCCTATCTCAAGATTTCAGAGGGCTGCAATAACTCTTGCAGCTTCTGCATCATCCCCGACCTGCGCGGCAAGCTCGCGAGTCGCCGTATAGATGACGTATTGCGCGAAGCAGAGAGGCTGGTTGAAGCCGGCGTTCGCGAACTGCTCGTCATCTCACAGGATACGAGCGCCTATGGTTCCGATCTCCGCTACGCTTCAGGTAACTGGAATGGTCACGACTATGAATCGCGGTTCATCGATCTCGCGCGTGGTCTCGGCAGTCTCGGTGTATGGGTTCGTATGCACTACGTCTACCCCTATCCGCACATCGATGCAGCGATTGAACTCATGGCCGAGGGGAAGATTCTTCCGTACCTCGACATCCCCTTCCAACACGGCAGTCCCAAAGTTCTCAAGCGTATGAAGCGTCCGGCCCATGCCGAGAACAGCCTCATACGCATAAAAAATTGGCGAGAGATCTGTCCGGACCTCACGCTCCGCAGCACATTCATCGTCGGTTTCCCCGGTGAGACTGAGGACGAGTTCGCGGAGCTGCTCGCCTGGCTCGAGGAGGCTCAGCTCGATCGAGTGGGTGCTTTCAAGTATTCGCCGGTAGAGGGAGCGCGCGCCAACGACGTCGCACTGCATATCGCGCCTAAGATCCAGGAAGAGCGGCTAGCGCGATTTATGGAAGTCGCGCAGCGCATCAGCTCCTTGCGGTTGGCCTCGCGCGTGACGCATGAGGAGCAAGTACTCGTTGATGGCGTTGCGGACAATATCGTGCTGGCGCGTTCGCGTGGAGATGCCCCGGAGATTGATGGCGTTGTACGCATTAAGCAGGGCGAAAAACTCACCGTTGGTGAGTTCGCTCGCGTAAAGATCACAAGTTCAGATGAATACGACCTCGAGGCGGTGCCCATCTAACCGTCATTCGACAGTAACGGATTTCGCGAGATTGCGTGGCTTATCGACGTCTGTGCCGCGTGCTGTCGCGACGTGGTACGCGAGCATTTGAAGCGGGATCGTGTAGACCACCGGCGCCTGGATGTAACTCACCTGCTTTG
>Ga0194128_10000518_pt1 | contig 70282 bp, 59 predicted proteins | sample TA2KigCa65mmetaG_FD_148650 | JGI IMG/M metagenome (GOLD analysis project Ga0194128, IMG submission 148650) | Freshwater microbial communities from Lake Tanganyika, Tanzania - TA2015037 Kigoma Deep Cast 65m | ecosystem: Environmental > Aquatic > Freshwater > Lake | place: Tanzania: Lake...
GAGTTGGGACTTCGTGCTGGATCGGACCGCCGATGGGCGGCCGCTCAAGATCCTCACGCTGATCGATGAGTTCACCGAAAGAGGCGCTCGCGATCTACGTCGCCCGCCGGATCCGCGCTCACGATGTGATCGATCTATTGGCCGACGTGATGATCGAGCGAGGCATCGCTGAGCACCTGCGTTCAGATAACGAACTAAGTTCGAAAGCAAGTGCCATCGCAGGCGCAGAGCATCCTCGGCCCGTTGCTGATCTGGCAACGCGCCATTCAAAGCCTACATTGAGGCATCACAGCCCCAGCGGTCTTCCGCGTTCGTGAGAGCCCCGCTCACCATAGTCAACACAAGATCCGCCACGTCACGACGGTCTTGCTCGCACAAAACACAGCGTAAGGTCCCAGCGGAAGGTCCGAGCATTATCTACGAGGTCCGGAAGGCCTCCACGGCCCGTTTGTTAGGGATCGATCCGCTGGGTGTAAACGCATCAAGGTAATGCCGATAAGGTTGTCCGTATTTAATCAGTGCATAAACGATCCGCGCCATTTTCGCCGTGACGGCGACACGCGCTTTGCGTCGCAGATCGGGGTCAAGCGGCGCTGTGGCGGTATAGCGCTGGAACTTGTCCCGAAAGGCGTTCTCGCGCATCCGTACGGCACTGAGTGCCGCTTGCCAGAGCGCCCCCCTCGCAATCGGGCATTACCGCGCTTGGAGAGTTGCTCGCGCGAGCGGGAGACGCCCGATTGGTTTTTGGCGAGATCGAGCCCGCAATATTTGAGAAATTGCCGATGATGAGTAAAGCGGCGCAGATCGCCGGCTTCTGCCAGGATGATCAGGGCGACGATCGGTCCGATACCGGGTACCGAGCGCAAATGCTGATAATCGACGCCTCGGCTCAAAATCTCATCAGCCTTGCTCTCAAGTGCACGGCGATGCTGACAGAGTTCGAGATAGCGACTCAGCTGCAACCGGTAAATCTCGGCGATTTTGTCTTCCTTGTGAACGCGGCGCCCCATCGAGACCCAAATGGCTTCGCGGAAATCGGCGAAGGTCATCGAGGTAATGCTGGCTGGGGTCGGGAACTCGATCAGGAAGCGGATGAACCATTCGTTGCGCGTGCTGGTCCAGAACGTCTCCATCTCCGGGAAGTACAGCGGCAAGTAATGGGTCAGCAAAACATGCTGCAAGCGTTTACGGGCGATCGCGATCGAGTGATAGGTCTTCGAGAGCTCCTGCAGGTCATGCGTCTTCAGGATCAGCGGATCACAATACCGCAGCGTCATTCCTTGCTTCATCAATTGCAAAATCACTTGTGCGTCTTTGGGGTCGTTTTTATCCCCCGAGTTAAAGATCGCTTCGCGCATCCGGGCGCCGGCGACGGAAGAGACCAACACGACATCAAATCCCTCAGATACCAGTCGGTAACCGAGCGCGCGGTGATAATCACCGGTGGGCTCGAAAGCAATCCGAGTCGGAGCCGACCCCAAACGCAACGAAGACACCAACTGGTCGTAATCTTCTGCGCAGTGACGAAAGCGAAACTGTTTTCGCTTGCCGTCCGGAAACTCCATCAGCGCTAGGTTGGTGAACTTCGCCACGTCAATCGCCACCCAGGTTTTGACTGGAGTAACATCGGTGGAGCTAGCCATCGTCAGAGTCCTCCTAAGGTTCTAGAACACCCTCAGGATGTCGAACCTGGCGATGGCTGGCTACCTGCTTCCTCAAAGTTCCGTATGTACTACGGCCCGGAGATGGTGGCGATGAAGCTGCGCGAGTGGCTGGACAAGCTCGGCACGAAGACGCTGCACATCGCGCCCGGCAGTCCTTGGGAGAACGGCTACTGCGAGAGCTTTAATGGCAAGCTCCGAGATGAGCTGTTGAACGGCGAGCTCTTTTACACCTTACGTGACGCACAGGTGCTGATCGAACCATGGCGAGACCACTCCAACCGGGTTCGCCCGCACAGCGCCCTCGGCTATCGACCCCCCGCGCCCGAGACCTGGGGGGCTCGCCCCCGAGTCCTCGGATCTTCCCGATAACCCCCGAAAAGGCTGCCTGAACTCACTTCAACACTGGACCAAGCAAAGCGGGCTGGACAATAGCGTTGAATTTCCTATCCTTTCCTTCGTTAAGCTCACCAACACGATTGGGGAGGAATACGCCATGTCACTCACCACCGTGCTCTCAGTCTGTCTGCTGGTTGCCCTGCTGTTCTGCGGATGTTCAGGAGGAGGCGGCGACGATGGCGTCGTCCCGGTCGCGGCGCCGACCACACCCGGGACATCACCAACTCCAGCACCTCCGGTAGCCTTCGCATGTACCGGCGTCCTGCGCAGCGCACAGGCGGTCGATCTGGCCCTCGGCGTACCCGGGCTGAACAATAGCGGCGGCGCCCAGCTCTTCAATCATCCCGGAGGTATCGCCAGCGACGGTGTCGCGCTGGCAATGGCCGACAGGATGAACAACCGGGTACTGATCTGGAAGCAGGCGCCGACGGCGAACACCGCACCCGACATCGTGCTCGGCCAGCCCGACATGATTCAGAGTCTTGCCGGCAGCAAGCCGGAGCAGATGAATTTCCCCGGCCAGCTGGTGTTCGGCGGCGGCAAGCTGGTGGTGGCCGATTCCGGCAACGACCGCGTGCTGGTGTGGAACAGCCTGCCGACGCGCAATGGCCAGACTCCTGACCTAGTGCTGACCCTCGGCAGTCGTAACGGTAGCCAGGCACGCATCGAATGGCCGTGGGGGGTATGGACCGACGGGCAGCGCCTCATCGTTTCATCGACCTCGATCGGCATGGTCAACGTCTGGAACACGTTTCCCGCCGCCGCCGAAACGCCCCCCAGCTATACCCTGACCGCGCGCAACGTTAGCGGCGGGAACGACTTCGGCACGCCGCGCAACATCGCGACCGATGGCCGGAGCTATCTGCTGATCGGCGATCACAATGCGCGCAATGTCACCGGCAGCGGTAAAGGCGCCTTCGTCTGGAACAGCTTCCCGACCTCGGATCAGCCGTATTCCTACTACGGCACGCATGACAAATGTACGGCGGCGAACTGCGGCCAGTTTCCCGGCAATGGCGTCCTGGCGCCGGATGGGCGCTTCCTGCTGATGGCGTCACCAGTAATCAATATCTACAGCGGGGTGCCGGCCAGCGCCACGGCTCTGGCCAGTCCCGCGCTGCAACTAGGTGCGGGGACGCTGGGCAACATGGGCTTTAACGGCATGGATGGCAGCGCCCTGGCACTGCTTCCGGATGGCCGCCTGTATGCGGCAAGCTACAACGGCAACGCGATCCTCGGCTGGCGTAGCGTGCTTAGCGCGGCAAGTGCGCCCGACTTCGCCATCGGCACCCCGGACGCGACGACCAACACACTGATCAGTCAGGGCTTCATCCAGAACGCCGTACCTGCAAGCGACGGCACCCGGCTGGTGGCTGGTTCCGGCTACGACGGCAAGGTCTATGTCTGGAGGACAATACCGACGAGCAACGGAGCGCGCTACGACTACAGCATCGATTTGCTCCGTCGCGGCCTGTTCAGCGAAGACAACGATCTCCACAACGGCCGCTTCGTCACCGTCGGCGGCACCAGCGTGGCGATCTGGAAGACACTGCCCGACCAGGACCAGGCACCCGACCTACACTTCCCGCAAGGCATCGGCCCGGTGAGCTTCAAGACCCTCGGCGGCGTGGCGCTGGACGAGCGCTATCTCTACCTTGCCGACTCGGCAGCCGGCAAGGTGTATGTGTTCGATGCCCTGCCGGATGCCACCAGCACGCCGCGCTTCACGCTGGATGTCGACTGGGCGGGCAGGCTGTCGTCGGACGGTACCACCCTGGCGGTGCCGTCGGGCACGCCCGGCGGCAAGGTGACGCTGTTCGAGATCGCCAGGCTGGGCAGCAGTGCGGCCAAACTCGGCGAGATCGCCGCCGCCAAGGCCACCGCGGCGGCCGGCGGCTTGCGCTTCTGGCCCACCGCCGCCTATCTCAAGGACGGCCGGCTATATCTGGCCGATGCGCAGAATAACCATGTCTATGTATGGAACAGCATCACCGCCGCTCTCGCCGACGTCGCGCCGGACGTCTCGCTCGGCCGTGTCGGCAGGCACGGCGGCAGCTATGCCGATGGCTTCATGATGCCGGCACATCTGCTGGTCGCCAACGGCTACCTGTGGGTCGCCGATTTCAAGTTCAGCACCCGGCTCAACGCCTTGCGCTGCTAAGCGACGACCTCATTTCACTAGAGAGAACACAGAGAAAAGCACTCACCGAGGGCGATTTATTTGCCGCGTTTTTCTCTGCGTCACCTCTGCGTCTCCGCGCCTCTGCGGTAAGACTTTCAAATAATTGGAATAAAAGGGGACGGACCACGGTTTTCGATCTTTATTCCCATAAATTCGCTGTGCGCTCCATCGACAGCAGCAAGCGCGCTTCGACACGTTCGTTGATGAGTTCAATCAGGTACGCCCGCATCAAGCGCTTGGTATGAAGACACCGAGCGAGCTCTATCCACCCTCACCGCGCCCCTACACCGGCATCGGAGAGCTCGACTATCCCTTCCACGACAAGGCGATCACCATCACCCGCTGCGGCAGACTCTGCATCGATCGAAAAAAGGTCAGCCTAAGCAAAGCGCTCGCCGGTCAAACCGTTGGCGTCAAAGAGATCAGCGAGAGCGTCTGACTCGTCAGCTTCATGCATTACGACTTTAGGTTCTTCGACCACGAGAGCGCTCACTTCGAGTGCGCCCCGAACCCCTTCGATGCTAAGGTGTTACCGATGTCTCCGGAATAATCCGTTACCCATGTGGTCGGAATAGACACAAGAAAAAAATGGTGCCGGAAATAGGATTCGAACCTACGACCTACGCATTACGAATGCGCCGCTCTACCAACTGAGCTATTCCGGCGTCCAAACCCGGGCTCGGCCGAGGCCGGGAATCTTAAACGCACTGCAGGCCGATGAAAAGTTCGACCCTGACGTACTCCAGTTCGTTTGAGGACGGTGGCCAACGACCTCCGACGCGGTTGTCCCTCAGACCACGGCACAGAAGTCCCACAGAGCGACCGCCTCAGGCGCTTTGCGTGGCCCTACCCCACCCCAAACGCGGGGAGGCCGCGCACGGGAGGAGGAAGTAGTGTCAGTGATTGGTGAAACGCCCTCTACGCACGGACGGCACGGGCACGCGCAACTCGCGCGGCAACCCGAATACCATGCGCTCCTCACGCCCGACCAACTCACGCGGCGCCGTGGCACCCCACTGCCGCAGTCGATCGATGACATCGCGCACCAGAATCTCGGGCGCCGATGCTCCCGCAGAGAGTCCCACGCACCGCCTGCCATCAAACCATTCGCGACGTAAGTCGTCCGCGCCGTCAACGAGGAATGCCGGTGTGCCAACTCGCTGACCGAGCTCAACGAGACGATTGGAGTTAGAACTTGCGACCGAGCCAACTACGACAAGTACGTCGCACTTGCGCAGTAAATCTTTGACAGCGTCCTGCCGGTTCTGTGTGGCATAGCAGATATCTTCTTTATGTGGACTCGCAAGTTGTGGAAAGCGCTTTCGCAAGGTGTGAATAATCTCGGCGGTATCGTCAACAGAGAGAGTAGTCTGCGTCACAAAAGCGAGATTGAAAGGATTATCCGCCTTAAGTTTAGTGGCATCTTCCACCGATTCGACAAGATGGATCTTGCCTCCGAAGGAAGTATCGAAACGACCGAGCGTCCCCTCCACCTCAGGATGACCATTGTGACCGATCAGAATGACCTCTCGCGCCTCGCACGAATATCGACGTACCTCCATATGGACTTTGGTGACGAGCGGACAGGTGGCATCAAACACAGTAAGCGCGCGTCGCGCCGCCTCGTCCTCGACCGCCTTCGATACACCGTGAGCAGAAAAAATGACCGTGGCCTTTTCGGGTACCTCGTACAGTTCGTCGACGAATACCGCCCCCATCGAGCGCAGGCGCTCGACAACGTGCCGGTTATGAACCAGTTCGTGTCGAACATAAATGGGTGCGCCGAAGAGCGCGATTGCCCGCTCGACGACATCGATGGCACGTTCGACACCGGCACAAAACCCACGCGGGTTGGCGAGTAGGATGTTCATCGGCTGCGACTCCAATCAGTAAAAGCATCGCAGAGGAGAAAAACAGCGCCGACGGTGATAGCCGCATCAGCAATATTAAACGCCGGGAAATACACCGGTCCCCAATGTACGTGGATAAAGTCGATGACGAAGCCGTGCTCGAAGCGATCGATGACATTTCCAATCGCCCCAGAGAGCACCAACGCGAGCGCAACTGCTAGCACACGCTCCCCGCGCGCGTGTAACGTCCGCAACCAGAGAACGAGCACCGCGCTCACGATGACGGCCAGAATACTGAAGAAATGGCGCTGCCAGCCGCCGCCGTCCGCCAAGAAACTAAACGCCGCTCCCCGGTTGTGTAAACGCGTGATGTCGAGCCAAAAAAATACCGGCTCGGAGTCGCCGAGTGCGTAGTGCGTTTCAACCCAGGCCTTACTCATCTGGTCGGCGACGATGAGCAGAAGCGACAGCCACAGCCAGCGCCAACCACTGTCCCGCCAACTTACGGCAACCAGAGCCTCGCGCAGGGATAACCCGCTCATGCGTAACGACGCTCCTCACCGGACCCCAAGACATTGACGACGCAGCGGCCACAAAGTTCAGGGTGTTCGGCCTGCTGACCGACATCGTCGCGACGGTGCCAGCAGCGCACGCACTTGGGCGCGGCGGTCGCCTTCACGCGAACCGTAAACGCAGACACGTCAGGATCAACGACGACCTGCGCTGCTGACGTAATCAAAAAGAACCGAAGTTCATCACCGAGCGCGCCATAGCGAGCCTGCTCACTCGCCGGTATGACGATTTCGACCTCAGCCTCTAGGGGCGAGCCAATCCCGCCCGCCTCACGCAAGCGCTCGAGTTCGCGCGCGACCTCGCTGCGCAAAGCAAGCAAGGCATTCCAGTCGATGGTGTCTGTCGGTACTTCGGGCAGTGCGTACCAAACTGAGTGGAACACCGAGGCCTCGCGTCGAGCAGGCAGCTGCGACCAGATTTCTTCGGCAGTAAACGCCAATACTGGTGCGAGCCAACGCACCATAGCTTCGACGATATGAAACATCGCCGTCTGCGCAGAGCGTCGCGCATGGCTTTTTGTAGGTGTCGTGTAGAGGCGATCTTTGAGGATATCGAGATAACAACCACCGAGCTCAACGACGCAGAACCCGTGCACTCTCTGATAAACGAGATGGAACTGGTAGTCACGATAAGCAGTGGCAATCTCCTCTTGCAGCGCCTTGGTTCGATTGAGCGCCCAGCGATCGAGAGCGATCATATCTTTGACTGGGACCGAATCGGTCGTAAAGTCGAAGCCGGTGAGATTGCCGAGCAGAAAGCGCACCGTATTACGAATACGACGATAACTGTCGGACGTGCGCTTGAGGATTTCATCGGATACGCCCATTTCGTTTGCGTAGTCGGTCGAGGCGACCCACAGACGAAGCACGTCAGCTCCGAGGCTCTGCATCACCTTTTGCGGAGCAATGACATTACCGAGGGACTTTGACATCTTGCGACCCTTATCGTCCACCGTGAAGCCGTGGGTCAGCACGCCCTTGTAAGGCGCACGACGATGCAAGGCCTCCGACATCAATAGCGAAGAGTGGAACCAGCCGCGATGCTGATCCGACCCTTCGAGATAAAGATCAACAGGGCCTTCGATTTCGGGGCGCTGCGCAGCTACGCACTCGAACGACAGCCCCGAATCCATCCAAACGTCCATGACATCGGTGACTTTGTCGTACTGCGCCGCCTCGGCACCGAGAAGTTCCGCCGCGTCGAGCGCAAACCACGCCTCGATGCCGCCCCGCTTCACCTTCGCTGCCGCAAGCTCTATGAGCGCGACAGTATTGGGATGCAAGTCACCCTTACTCTTGTGCACGAAGAGTGGAATGGGTACGCCCCAGATGCGCTGTCGTGAGATGCACCAATCGGGACGGTTTTCGATCATACCTGTGATGCGCTGCTCGCCCCACGCAGGAGTCCAGGTCACTTTTCTGATGTCCTCGAGGCCGCCTGAGCGCAGCCTGCGTTGATCCATGCTGATGAACCACTGCGGCGTCGCACGGAAAATCACTGGCGTCTTATGGCGCCAGCAGTGCGGATAACTGTGGCGGTACAGCACGTGCTTCACAAGCGCTCCGCTCTCGCGCATGAGACTGATCAGGGTCTCACCAGCTTCGTTCAGCTTAAGCCCTGCGACGAGAGGTGTACCCTCGACAAACCGACCGTCACCGCCTACGGGGTTGCTGACCGGGAGCCCATATTTTTGACCGATAGCGAAGTCTTCCTGACCATGCGCCGGGGCCGTATGCACGGCACCCGTGCCCGCATCGAGAGTGACGTGATCACCCACAATCACCGGCACTTCGTAATTAAGAAACGGATGCTTCAACATCAAGCCCTCGAGCGCCACACCTTTGAAGTACGCTACCTGCTTAACGCTCTCTACTTCGATGTCATATCGACCGGCGATGATCTCGAGCAGATCGCTGGCAAGGACGACAAGACGCGAGAGGAACTCCCCCTGCGCGGGTATATGTACAAGGGCGTAGTCAATTTCTGAGCCGACTGCGACAGCCTCGTTCGCAGGCAGCGTCCACGGAGTCGTGGTCCAGATGACGATCGCAGGCTGAAGACCCTTAGCCATTTTCTCGCCTGGGCGCATACCAATACGTGCGCGAAGGTCATCGACGTCCACCACCTTAAAGGCGACGTCGATCGCCGGAGACGTTGTGTCTTCATATTCGACTTCCGCTTCGGCGAGCGCTGAGCGACAGTCCAGACACCAGTGTACCGGTTTCACACCTTTGTACAGGTGGCCGGCCTTTACGATGCGACCAAAGGCCCGCATCTGCTCGGCTTCATAGGCCGGATCCATGGTGCGGTAAGGATGATCCCAATCACCGAGCACGCCGAGTCGCTTGAAATCGGAACGCTGTAGTTCGATTTGTTCAGCTGCGAATGCACGACACGCTGCGCGGAACGCGTTGACATCAAGTTTCTGACCCGGTCGTCCGTATTTCTTTTCGACGGCGAGCTCGATAGGGAGCCCATGGCAGTCCCAGCCGGGGATGTACGGCGCGTCGAACCCGTCGAGCGTACGCGACTTTACGATGATGTCCTTCAATATCTTGTTGAGCGCGTGACCGATGTGGATACTGCCGTTTGCGTAGGGCGGGCCATCGTGCAACACAAAGCGTGGACGACCCTTCGCGATGCGACGCAGTTCGCCATAGGTGTTGTTCGCTTGCCAGTGCTCGACGAAGGCGGGTTCGCGCATGGCGAGATCGGCCTTCATCGGAAAGTCAGTCTGCGGCAGATTGATTGTCTGCTTATAGTCCATCACTACTTTTTCACCAACTCACGCGCCGTTCGCGAATCCGCCTGCATCTGAACCACCATCAAGTCGACATTCTCAAATCGCAACTCGTCGCGCAGGTGGGCAACAAACTCGATCTCGAGCTCGCGACCATAAAGGTCGCCTGAAAAATCGAACACAAACGTCTCAAGTAAAGGCTCGAGTCCGCCGACCGTAGGACGCGTGCCGAGACTCGCTACGCCGCCGAGGGGCGACCGCTCGATACCGTGCACCCGAACGGCAAAGACTCCGCTTAGGGGGAGTCGACGCCGACGGACGCGAATGTTAGCCGTCGGGAAGCCGAGCGTGCGGCCAAGTTGCTGACCAACCACCACCCGACCTCGCATCGTGTACGGCCGCCCGAGCAGATACGCCGCCCGGGGCAGATCGCGCTCGGACAAGGCAGCGCGCAATTCCGAACTGCTGACACGATCGATGCCGAGCCGCACGGACTCGATGACCTCCACCCAAAATTTACCTCCCTCGCTCGAGGCTTGCAGGAAGGCGGCATCGGCCTCGCCATCCCGACCAAATCGGAAATCGTGGCCAACGATAATACCCGCGACACCGAGATCTTTGACGAGCAGCTGTAGGAAGGCTGTGCCCGACAGCCGCCGCAACGCCTCGTTGAACCGCATCAAGACGAAGGCATCTAGCCCCGACCGCTCGAGGAGCCGCCAGCGCTCGCGGAAATTGGTAAGACGCGCGGGCGCCGTGTCGGGGGACAAATACTCGCGTGGCATCGGCTCGAAGCTCACGATGACGGCCGGTCGACCTTCAGCACGCGCTCGTTCGAGCGTACGTGAGATCAGAGTTTGATGACCACGATGCACTCCATCGAAACTACCGAGAGTGACAATACCACCGTACAGAGCTTTGGGCACCCCACGCGTGCCGCGCAGCAGCCGCAGAAACGATCGTGCCGATATCATGCGCTTCGCAGGTGCGCAGGGCGCAGCCCGAGCAGCACGAGCGTGAGGACATAGGTCACCCCGCCTGCGAGGATACAGCCCGACAAGAGTATCGCGCGATCGATCGGTGAGGCGTCGAGCCAATAGCTGAGCGCTGGGCTCACCAACCAAAGCGTAACCGCCATCAAAAAATTAGCGATTAGCACGCGCAGTCCGAGCGATCCCCAGCCGGCAGACGGGTGGTAGACGCCCTCGCGTCGCAGTCCGCGCCAGAGCATGAAACTATTGAGTGCCGCCGAAAGACAGGTTGAGGTGGCAAGAAGCACGAAGGGCGTGGCAAAGCCTCCAAAATGTGCGGGCAGAACCACGACGAGGTTGAAAGCCATATTGACAGCGAGCGCGATGAGCCCGACGCGAACTGGCGTTTTGGTGTCCTGCCTGGCGAAGTATCCCGGCGCGAGTAACTTGACGAGACTAAAACCGATGAGGCCCCAAGAGTATGCCATGAGGCCGTATTGGGTCATCATCACATCCCGATGGGAGAATTGACCGTAGCCGAAGATAGTGGCGGTTATGGGGCCGGCGAGCACGAGCAGCCCCACCGTCGCCGGTGTAACGACCAAGAGCACGAGGCGAAACGACCAATCGAGCGTCGCCGAGAAGCGCGCGGCATCGCCCGCCGCATGCTGCGCAGAAAGCCGCGGTAAAATCACGGTCGCAAGCGCGATACTGAATACGCCGAGCGCGAACTCCATCAAGCGATCGGCGTAGTAAAGCCAAGCGATGCTACCCGTCATTAGAAACGACGCGATGAGCGTATCGAGCAACAGACTCACCTGTGCCATGGACGAGCCGAAGATTCCCGGGATCATCAGCTTGCCGATTCGGCGTACGCCCTCGGCTGTCGGCCGCCAACGCGGCATCGATAACAAACCAAGTCGCGCCACCGACGGCAACTGGAACACCACTTGTGCGACGCCCGCGAAGAACACGCCGATGGCTAGGGTCACTCCGGGGTTAGCCGAGTTCGCGGCAATCACCACGGCGAACAGAATCATCACGAGATTCATTACGACCTGCGTGAACGCTGGTACGGCGAATCGATCGTAACTGTTGAGCACACCACTAAAAAGAGCCGTCAAAGAAACGAAGAAGAGATACGGGAACGTCCAGCGCAGCATGTCGACAGCAAGCTCATACTTTCCCGCTTCCTGAGTAAAGCCGGGGGCGAAGAGCAGAATAACGACTGGGGCAGCGATGACCCCGATCGCAGTCACGATGAGTAGCACGCAACCTAGGGTACCGGTCACGCCCGCCACCAGCTCCCGCACGTCGTCCTTCTGACGGAGAACTTTGTACTCGGAGATTACGGGTACGAAGGACTGTGAAAAGGCCCCTTCAGCGAATAGTCGGCGCAGGAAGTTCGGGATCTTGAAAGCGACCAGGAACGCGTCCACCAGCGTGCCGGCGCCAAAGGTCTGAGAATAGACCATATCACGCATCAGCCCAGTGACCCGGGACAGCAAAGTGGTTAGACCCGCCACTGAGGTGCTCTTGAAGATCGCGCGACTCATGACTGCCGTGTGGGACCCCGCCTTCGAACTATACCGGAGCTGCTATTTTTAAACGTTGACAACTCCACGTCACAAACAGAAAATGTCGGACCCTTCAACGTCGCTAAACACTATTCGTGGCCAATACTAAGTCCGCCGAAAAAGCAGCTCGTCAGGCCGTCAAACATCGCGCCCGCAATGTTGCGCTGCGCTCTCGTTCCCGCTCCGCGATTCGCGAAGCGACCGAGACCATCGCCAAGGGCGACAAAACGGCCGCTCCGGCTGCCGTGCGCCGAGCAGGTTCTCTGGTCGACTCGATGGTTAACAGGGGCCTCGTGCACCGTAACAAGGCTTCACGCCACAAGAAGCGTTTGGCTGCGAAACTCAAAAGTCTTGCTGGCAAGTAGCACTCTCGCGAGCCCCCTTTCTACAAAATCGGCCTACAGGTGGTTTTTTCTTCTTTCGTGCCCTTACCGTCCGCTCTCTGCGACCCGCCTCGAAAGGGAGCCCCGGCACCCATGGAGTCTCCATCGCCGAAATAGACGCACGGGCCGCGCTCTTTTCCGGTCGCTTCGCATCACCCTTCTCTAAAACACCCCTAGCCTCAAGTGTGCTGCGTCGTGCTGCAAGGCGGGCTTCGACAGCGAGCAGCAGCGGTAATCGAGACTCGCCTGTGGCGACTTTCCGCCAGTCCCGCCCCTCCGGCCACGGTTCTAGGGCCCCGACGAGCGCCCAAAGCAAATTTAGCGTGCGGGTCAGTCCCGCGTGGCGCACCGAGAGATAGGCTTCAAGCGCGCCACGTCGACGCAAGGTCTCAACGTCGTCGATGCCGATAATCGAGAGTAGACGCTGCGATTGAGGCCCGAGGTTGCGCAAGTCGCACAGGCGCAACCGCAGTTTGCCCTGCGCCAGCCGGCGACGAACCTTCGGATTACGATCGGGCATCTTTCGTCGATTCGAGGAACCGCATGACCGCCTCGGTGAGTTCGCGTGTGCCGGTGCCAGTGATGCCTGAGATTAAAAACCACGGATCTTTGAAGCGCAGCGAGCGCACGATGGTTTTCGCTTTTTGCTCTGCTTCGCCGGACGGCAACAAATCGCTCTTATTAATGACGAGCCAACGCGGCTTCGTCGCCAGATCTTTAGAGAATTTTTTGATCTCGGCAACGATCGATCGCGCATCTTTGACGGGATCGGCATCCGGATTGTAAGGCGCGATCTCGACGAGATGCAGCAGCACTCGCGTGCGCTGTAAATGTCTTAAAAAGCGAATGCCGAGTCCCGCACCCTCGGCTGCACCCTCGATGACACCGGGAATGTCGGCCATCACGAAGCTTCGATGCTCGCCGCAATAGACGACACCCAGATTAGGGTACAGCGTCGTAAAGGGATAGTCGGCAACCCTCGGACGTGCCGACGACACGGCACGGATAAACGTCGATTTGCCCGCGTTCGGCAAGCCGAGTAATCCCACATCTGCGATAACTTTAAGCTCGAGCTCAAGAATACGCTTCTCGCCGCGTAGACCGGTACCGAATTGCCGCGGCGCGCGATTGGTACTGGTCTTGAATCGGGCATTACCCCAACCGCCCTTGCCACCATTCGCGACGAGTAAGGTATCGCCCTCGTATAAAAGATCGCCGAGTTGCTCACCGGTTTCTGAATTGAGAATCACCGTGCCTATTGGCACCGGCACATACAAATCATCACCGCTGCGACCGAAGCAGTCGTTGCCGCTGCCACTCTCACCTGATTTCGCCTTGAAAATTCGCTCGACACGGAAATCGGCCAAGGTATTGATGCCGGGCGCAGCCCGCAAATAGACGCTGCCGCCATGACCGCCGTCGCCACCATCTGGTCCGCCGAAAGGCACAAACTTCTCGCGACGGAAGCTTAGGCAACCCCGTCCTCCGTCGCCGGCCTGCACCCGGATTTTGGCCTCATCGACGAACTTCATGAACACGTCCTCTGCAAAAACCACAAACAAAAACCCCGGCACGCAGCCGGGGCACTGAATGCGGGAGGTATGTCGCCGTCAGTCGGCAACCACGCTCACGTACATCTTATTCTCGGCGCCCCGGCGCTTGAAGGCGATCTTGCCGTTGGTCAGGGCGAACAGCGTGTGGTCCGTGCCCATGCCAACATTGGTTCCGGCGCGGTATTGGGTGCCACGCTGACGGATAATGATGTTACCGGCGAGCACCTGCTCACCGCCGAACGCCTTTACGCCGAGTCGCTTACTGTGAGAGTCGCGGCCATTTCTGGTGCTGCCGCCCGCTTTTTTATGTGCCATGTGTCCGCTCCGCAATCAGCCGACGTTGATACCGTTAACCTTTATTTCAGTGAATTGTTGCCGATGGTTTTTCATACGCAGGTAATGCTTGCGGCGCCGGAATTTGATCACGCTTACCTTATCTCTCTGACCGTGACACTGCACTGTCGCTGAAACCGAGGCTCCTGACAGCCTGGGAGAGCCAACTTTAACCGAATCGCCGGAACCAACGAGAAGGACTTCACCGAAACTCACCTCACAACCAGGCTCCAAGGGAAGCTTTTCGATGCGGAGTACACTACCTTCCTCGACCCGATATTGCTTTCCACCCGTGGCAATAACCGCGTACATTTGAATAGCTCCGGAAAAGGCTGCGGAGTTTACTGAGCGACCGTCAAACGGTCAAACCCCTCCGTCAGAGACGATTCCTCAATGGATCAAGGACTTACCCTTTTGGTGTCCAAGTCGGCTACCATCATCCTCGGTGAATACGCTGCTGGCCTCGGTCAAGGAGCTGGTTCGTCAGGATCTCCAAGCCGTCGATGCTGTGATCCGCGCCAGCATGAAAAGCTCAGTCGCCCTGGTCGATCAGGTTACTGAACACATCTTTTCAAGCGGTGGAAAGCGGCTTCGCCCACTTATCGTACTGCTCGCCGCCCGTTCGGGTAACTATCGTGGTACGAGCCATATTGACGTCGCGGCATTCATAGAGTTCATCCACACCGCGACCCTCCTGCACGACGATGTCGTCGATGGCTCATCGCGCCGCCGCGGACGCTTCACGGCGAACCACTTATATGGCAATCAAGCGAGCGTCCTCGTCGGCGACTTCGTTTACTCGCGAGCGTTTCAGATCATGGCGGCAATCGGCTCGCAGCGCGTGATGGAAATCATGTCGCAAGCTACTAACGTCATCGCCGAAGGCGAAGTACTGCAACTCATGAATGCAGGCGATCCCGACACGACGCAGCAGCGTTATTTAGAGGTGATCTACCGCAAGACCGCAAAACTTTTTGAAGCAGGAGCGGAAGTATCTGCGGTGATCGCTGGAGCGAGCCCGAGTCAACAACGTGCATTGGCCGACTTTGGCCGACATCTCGGTACTGCGTACCAGCTGATCGACGACGTGCTCGATTACCAATCAAACCCCGATGAGCTTGGCAAAAATTTAGGTGCCGATTTGGCTGAAGGTAAGCCTACCCTCCCCCTAATCCAGGCCCTACAAAAAGCCTCGGATCCGAACATCCGGTCGATCATCCGCGGTGCCATCGAGAATGGCGGCGTCGAGCAACTTGATGCCATCGTGGGCGCAATTGAATCGACCGGCGCTATTGAGTACACTCGCGCTATCGCTCAGGACGAGGCCGATCAGGCACTTGCAGCCATTCAAGCGCTGCCAGAGTCGCCGTTCAAAAAAGGTCTCGCCGCGCTCGCGCGTTTCGCCGTCGAGCGCACTTCCTGACATCGGCCCCCGCGGGTCCGCCAGCATCGGGATGTAGCTCAGCCTGGTAGAGCACTACGTTCGGGACGTAGGAGTCGGAGGTTCAAATCCTCTCATCCCGACCATCTCCCGCCAAAGAAAACAATCAGTTAGCCTGATGTCGGGATTGTCCGAGTAGAATACTCGGGACTATTCTACTTTTCAGTGACTTTGATATGCGCGTAGGCGTCACTCTCTGAGACAAAGTTCAGGATTCACAGGTCACCGAAAGAATAAAACTCTATGGACATCACCACAGCCCAACTTGAACTGCGCAACTCTTATTTACGGGGCGGTCCAGGAACGATCATCTCGGGTATCGTTTGGCTCTTCGCTGGAGTCGCAGCGAACAATACGGACATTCCGACAGCATTTGCGGTTTTATTCTTTGGTGGAATGTTGATTTCCCCACTTTCAACGCTGCTCAGGCGCAGTGTTTTCCGTCGCAGTCCGCCGCAGAAAGGCAACCAAGGCGGCTTGACCGTCATAGAGACGACCTTTCCTATGATCGGCGGTCTTATCGCGGCATGGCTGATGCTGCCTTTCAGACCAGATTTTGTGTTCCCGCTGGCGGCAATCGCAGTCGGAACCCATTACTTCGGATTTCGGACTGCTTATGGCGACTGGACGTACTGGATCCTCGGTGGCGCGTTAGTCGTTGTTGGTTCTACGTCTATCTTCGTCGGAGTGCCCAGCGCCAATATCGCACCCCTCTTGGTCGCAGCAGTAGAAGTGATTTTCGGTATCTGGCTAACCCGACAAAGCGTTATCCGTGACCAGTGAAACCTAAAGTCGCCAAAGTACTCCCATTACAATGCTGACCGTGATTTCTTCTCTGCGAGAGAACTCTGGACGGACAATCATCAACTGATTGCTCAACTCGTCATCGCTCTTGCCCCTTCAAGAGCAGCATCACCAGCATACCTGGCTACCCTCGCAAACAGATCATCTTCAAGATCGCAGCGTCTTCCTTCTATTGGACGCGCTACTTTTATCAAGGTAAGGTCTATAAGCGTTCAACGCGAACAGCAAGCAAACGCGATGCGATTGAGTTCGCAAAGCCCTTCTACGACAACATCAACTACAAGCAACACGCAAGTCTTTTGCGTGGGAAAAAGCAGAACTTCGTCGCCTGTGTTCATGATGTATTGAAGCAGCAGCACTATGCTGTGCTGGCAGGCGAACTGTCAGCAGAGAACTATCCGCCTATCCGCCGCGTACACGAAGGCTGCTGCCGCCACAGCGACCGCTACGGCCACGACGCCGAGCAAGGCGGCGTAGGTCCAACCCATTGTTCGCATGGTGCGAAACATCTCAATCGGATTGGCGGCGGCAAGAATCCTGCCGGACGCCCAAAGAATCGCGGTGGAGGTGGGGAGCAGCATGGTGGCGATCACGACGATCGCGATGGCCAGCGGGCCCTCGATCCACAGCACGAGCGCCACGACGCTGAGAATGATGGCGAGTTGGAACAGGGGACGCTGCTCGACCGGGTTCACCATCTCCACGGACAGCACCGGCGGTTCGTCGATACCGTTGGCCACGTACTCGAGCAGCACGTAGGCGTATTTGAGTGTCCATGAGAAGGCAATCAGAAACAAAGGCAGGCCGAGCAGCCCCGCCGCACCCGCAATCGCAAACAGCAAAGTGAACACAGCGACCAGCAGCAGCGTGGTCGGGTGAAATGGCCGCAGTATGTGGCGCAACAGTAGCGGCATCACCGTCTAGGTTTCACCGATGCAGCGATGCAGCCAAGTCGCGCCGATGGCGCGCTGGCTGGTCATGCCGCCACACGCTGCTGCCACTTCGGCAGATTGACGCCCTTGATGAGTAGCCAAATGGCAAGACTCAACTCGCCGACGAACGCTGGGATCAGTATCGCCGGAAACAGGGTTCGGGCGACATCCGGCGCAAGAATCAATGCAAAGCTGTTGATGAGATAGCTCGCACCTGCGAATTGCAGCAGAACGCCCAGAGTGGCGGGCAGGTAGGACGACTTGTAGATCAGGTAGCCGCGAATCAGGCAGGTGAAACCGAAGAAAATCAATCCGATGCCGAATCCATGGCTGTGCAGCTGGTTGGCCAGATACGACAGTTGTTGCTACTGCTCCGCCGCGAGGCTGCCTGCCTGGCCGGCGTTGCCCATGACCGCCACCGGCGCGTCAGCAGTGCCAGCTTGTTGAGCGCTAGGACCGCCGTCTGGATCAGATTGAACGCGGTCGACATCAGCGCGAGGCTCCTGCTGATGGGTCGTAACAGCAGGTAGAAAATGATGATCGTCAGAATGTCCGCGACCTGCATGAGCAGGTCGCCTGCGATGCCCGCTCGCCACAGCAATTCATTGGCCGCGATGTTGTTGGCCGTCGCCGCGGGATCGCCGCCCCGCGACCAGTACTCCGCGCATGATCAACTCGCCGAACATGCCGAGCGCGATGATTGCGAGATAGATCAACCCGCAGGCACGGGCATAGGTTTGAGGCGAGCGCTCAAAGGATGAGTTCATGTCGTGCGTGATCCCGCATTGAGTTCGGCGCCAGGCGCCGATGGGATGGATTCGACCCTGATCGAATCCGGCGAGCAATAGAGGCGACATCGACGACGACGCCGGAAGCAGAAGGTCCCACGTCGATCCCGTGCAACGCACGTGCTCCAAGTCATGCGCACGCGCAATGCGTCGCCTGGCCGAGTCAATGGGACGACCCGGCTTCCGCGCACTGTGCGCGCCATGGCCGTTCGAAGCAACGAACAAGCCTATCGAGTGACCACGCTGCCGTCGACGACGCCCGGATCCAGCTCGAACATTACCGTCGGAGTCCGCTGGCTTTCCAATCCATCGCCCGGCGTACGCGTCGCTCGACCGACGGGTGCGTATAGAACAGCACTTCCTGCAGCCAGCTCGGGCGTGGATTGCGGTACTCGGCCGTCTTGACCAGCGCCGTCGCGAGGGCATCGGGCAGGTTCACGGTCTCGAGTGAGTACTGGTCGGCCTCGTTCTCGCCGTGGCGGATCGAGGCGTTGACCAGCGGCTGCGTCAGCAGGAAGAACAGTGACATCAGGAACGCCAGCACCGGCAGGCCGGTCGGCTCGTCGATGCGCGCCGCGCTGCCGAACGCCCGCGCGACCCGGGGGAACAGCCGGTCGGCCAGGAAGAAGAACACCATCGCGAGCGCCGACATCAGGAACACCATGCGCCAGACGTGACCGAGTACGTAGTGACCGATCTCATGGCCAGTGACGGCCTTGACCTCGTCCAGCGATGCGCCCTTGAATGCGACGTCCGAGATCGCAATGCGCGCGGACCCGGCGATGCCAGACACGTTGGCCGTGAAGTTGTTCGATTGCCGTGAGCCGTCGTAGACGAAAATCCGCTCGGCCGGCACGCCGGCCTGTCCGGCCAACGTCACGAGCGCGTCGCGAACCTCGCCGGCGGGAACTGGCCGATAGTCGTTGAAGAGAGGCTCGAAGACGACCGGTCCGGCAAGCAGGAAGGACGACAGTGCCACCGCGGTCAGGCCGCCCGCCCAGGCCCACCAGTACTTGCCCGCGCGCCGCATCAGGGCGTAAACGCCGACGAAGAAGAGGCCGACGAGTACCGCGAAGATCGCGGTCGACAGACCAGCCTGACCGAGAAAGTCCGCGAGCGGCTGGCTGGTGCGGCCGTAACTGCGTTCGCGCCAGAACTCCTCGTACAGGGCCCAGGGCAGCGAGATCAAACTGGCCAGCACAAAATAGGCCGCAGCAACGACCCACGCGCGGAGATTCAGCCCGCGTCGCGCCAGTTTCGCGTTGAGGCGATCCAGCACGCCCGTGCGCACGAACAGCCAGGCCACGACGGCCGACACCAGCAGGTTCCAGAGCAGCAGCCAGTGATTGCCGGCGGTGTAAGCAGCGGCCTGGGCCAGTGCGTCGGCGCCGAGCGAGTCGATGTAAGCGGCGGTAGCCGCGGCGGGGTCGAATGCCACGCGCCAGTCTACCAGCTGTCCTTCGCTTGCAGCAATTCAGTCACTTCCAGCCAGCGGGTTTCCGCCTTACGAACCAGGGGGTCGGGACTTCGACGAGGCGCGCGAAGCCCGCGAGCCATCTCTCCGGGCGCGCCAGAATCATCGAAGGCTTACGCAGTGCGTGAGCCTTTCAATTTTTTCCAGCGTAGGGAAATCGTAGAGTTGTTTTCTACGAACGCCCACATCCGTTCAATTCGACCAGCTGCCTGCGAGATGATCGGGTGCCAAGTGCGCATAGGGAAGCACCATCTAGCCAATGTCGCTCCAGCTCCAGCCAGATGACTTGAGGATCCTATCTAAGATGGCGATCTGGGCCATGTACCAGAACGTGATCAGCAGCCAGAAGGCTGTGAAGAAATCGAGGCCGGTCCAAGAGAAAGCGCCTCGATCTAGAAGCAGCAAGGAGATCAGCGTCGAGACAATCGGGAATCCGCTAAGGACTGCGATGATCTTTGACGCAGGCATCGCGCTTTGTTGATTCATAAAGTGTCCGTCCTTCGAGGAAATCGGTGGCCGCCTAACGCGATGGTGTGCCAACCACCCCCCATTTCCCAATCCCTCTCCGACACTTGGATTCCCCACGGTGTCTGTAGTAAATCGTGTACTACATCGACTTCATTCCACCAACGTCAGAGGGGGGACGAATTCTCGTCCCCCCTCATGTAGTACGAATGTAGGACGATGACCCCTACCGAAACCACGCTCGTATGCGCAACGGATGGGCGCTACCGCAATGCCGGCCCCGGCAAACGTATCGCGAGGTCGACGCGGATCGAGCTCGAGGTAAAAACCTAGGATGCACGGCAGCTCGGCGACATAACCTCACGCGTGATCCACCATGGACTGCATCAGGGCGACACCGTCAGCGCCAAGCGATGCGATCACCAGCAAAGGTGCCGAGATACAGCCGACCCTTGAATGGCAGCGCAACCGTCGCCGCGCCGATGGGCGGCCCTTGCTGATCGAGTATGACGCGCGAGTATAAGGATTCGGGGTCGACCTCAACAATCTGAAATCGGAAGCCGCAATTCCCGCGCTCGATACCGAGGCACTTGATGAGATCGAAGGTGCTGGCATGGTGCGAGGCGACGAGAAGACGCCCATCCTCGGACCAAGTGACGTTGTCTGGTCCCATCACCCGGACCTCGCCGACACGTTGACCGGTCATCGTGTCAACTTTGATTAGGGCGTTTTCAAAGTAGCCATTTAGGTAGAGATAACGCCCATCTGGCGAGGACTCGATGCCGTTGGCATAGCCCGTGTCACTTCCGATTACGCGCGAGTATCCTTTACCCGGTCGCCACTCCCACGCGAATCCGGGGCGGTGCGAGCCAAAGCGCATGCGCAGTCCCGAGACGACCATGTTCTCGCCACGCCGAAAGCTGTCCGACACTCGAAAGCCACCATCGCTTAACACGACGACGTCATTCGTGGTCGCATCGGGTGGTGCAAGTACGCAGCCACGCGCTTTGAGTGCCACCTCAAGACCATCATCGATGATTTCAAAAATTTCGATCGACTCTCGCGTACCATGATTGACGACGTACAACATCTGACGCCCATCCTCAAGACGGCGGGCGTTGATGCCGTGCGGGGCGAGTGCAGCAGACCCAAGCGAGGGGCATGTGGGATCACCGACGAGCTTCGCCTGCTCCAACGCAGCGACGATCGTCCGAGAGCTTGACGCGCGCGGCCATAGCGGACGGATGTCTCCAGCAGCTCCTGCGGCACCCGGTACATAAGCAACGAGCCGACCGACGCGTGACTCGACGCCGCCTCGCCCCATTTCACTAATGATCAGCGCAGTGCCACGCGGACTCGCGGCAAAGTCCTCAGGGTTTTGAAATCGGCAATCCGGGGTAAGTCCGTTACCAGCACGACAATCGAGTATATCGGGTGTCGTACATGCTCCAAGCGAGAGCAGCAGAGTGGCGAGACACATACGAATCAGCATTGGAATATCTCCACCGGAAAACCATCAGGAGTTGCGAGTACCATGGAATGTCGGCGGCCGAATCCAAGCGCATCAATATCGGCAGGCGCGCTCAGCACCTTCACGCCGTGACGCGCGACTTTGTCCGCAACTTCGGCGAACTTTGCGGTGGGGAAAGACCACAAGCCAAGACCGCGATTGTGCAAACCCAGTCCGTTCGGCGCTCGCAAGCCGCCCGAGAGTAGTTGCATAATCACGAGGTATCCCGTCCGCGAGCCGGGCGCGAACCATTGCTGGAATCGTACTCGGGTGCCTGCCGGTAAGCGCATACCACCCTTAGGCCCATCACTCTCAAAGGTAAATTCGCGACGTAATTCGTAGCCGAGAACTTGATCAAAAAATTCGCCGTCACGATCGATATCGCTGACGAGCGCACTCGAATAACTCGGACCACCTATTCCGACCGCGGGATCGATAGGCCCCACCGGTTGCAGATGTGCCCGATCGACACCAGGTACCATCACGTCATCGGGTGCGATCCAATGAGTCTCACCAATGTCATACGTCGTGCCGTCCGCACGCGGAAAGCTCATAGTGGTGACACCCGCATTAGCCTTAAAACCGTAGGCCTCGACGATGGCGTGTCGTTTGATGAGGTCTCGCACTGGCACGCCGAGACCCAAGGCGCCATCGGCACAGCAGTCGAGCGCAGGGCGCGCGGTGGGTCGTCCGGCATCGAGACGCACGATGCGCACGCGGAGCGCCTCGGGAATGCCCGAGCGCCTCAACAGTAGGACATCGAGGTTGTCTTGCTCAGGGATGCCCCAATGCCTGCATGCACCCTGCGACGACGCTCGGTCATAGCGCAGTAGTTCGGTATCCAGATCAAGGGCCCCGCCGTAAAAACGCCGGCAACGCCCGAGATCCGCCGCTGCGAGCGTGATCTCGGCAAGTGGCTCGCAGAGCATTACGCGCCCATCCTGCCGAGGCGTCATGGGATCGAGGGGTACAGAGGGCTCGGTCATCGATTTGTATCCTGCGAACTCTTCGCGAAAACTAGCACGTCGAGGACTACACTTGGCAGTCATGACGGCTCGTCGTGATTTTCTCTCCGCCACACTGCTCTCGGCGGCTCTACAAAGCGCCGGAACCGCCCTCCCTGCTTGGGGTTGCCAGTGGTTATCGATGCGACAACCGCAATTCAAGAGCGATCCGTTCGTGCTTGGCGTCGCCTCTGGCTACCCCGCGAGCGATGGTATGGTGCTCTGGACTAGGCTCGCCACGAATCCCACGACACCCGAGGCGAGTCACGGGCCATACGATCTCGCCGTCGTCTATGAAATATCGACTGACCCGAGCTTTTCGAAGGTCGTACAAGGCGGGGTCACGCGAGCCGAGGCAAATTATGCGCATTCGGTTCATCTCGAAGTTCATGGGCTCGCGCCGGGGCGCGATTATTTTTATCGGTTTCGCGCCGGCGATTACGTGAGCTCCATTGGTAGAACGTGGACGTCACCCGACGGCGAGCGACAGACTCCCCTGCGGATTGCAGTCGCGAGTTGCCAGCACTACGAACAAGGATACTTTCATGCGTACTCCCATATGGTGGAGCACGGGATCGATCTCATCTTACACGTCGGTGATTACATCTATGAAAACAACACCGCTTCGCCGGTACGCCGACACGATACTGGCAAATGTAAAAAGCTTGATGATTATCGTCGTCGGTATGCGTGGTATCGAAGCGATCCACTCTTATGCGCAGCTCACGCCCACTGCCCGTGGCTCGTAACCCACGACGACCACGAGGTCGAGAACGACTACGCAGGTCTCATAGCCGAAGATCCGGATAGCCAAGAAGGCTTTATCGACCGCCGCGCCGCAGCCTATCAAGCGTATTGGGAGCACATGCCGCTGCCTCGCTCTGCGATGCCCAGAGGCTCCGACATGCAGCTCTACATGACGCGTACGCTTAGCGATCTGCTGGGTATCCATCTGCTTGATGAGCGTCAATATCGGTCACCGCAGGCCTGCCCGACTCCGCCCCGCCGCGGTGGCAGCTTACCGGTGTATGTCGACAGCTGTCTCTCCTGGAGAGATGAATCGCGCAGCATGCTCGGTATCACTCAAGAGCGTTGGATAGACGGTCAACTACGGATTTCGAAGGCACGCTGGAACTTTATCGTTCAAGGTGTCGTGATGACACAAGTCGACGAGGATCCAGGCCCGCGAGAGCTTTACTGGAGCGACAGTTGGGCGGGATATCCCGCCGCAAGGCGACGCTTACTCGAGTCAGTCGCTGCGAGCCAATGCAGAAACCCAGTGTTTTTGAGTGGTGATATTCACGCGTTTATCGTCGCCGATCAACGCATCGTTCCGCACACGATCGATTCACCGCTGATTGCAAGTGAAATCGTGACCACCTCAATCAGCTCGGACCCACCACCGGCGAGGGTGATCAGGGAGTATGATCGAGTCGATTTATCGGACGTCTTCTTCGCTAACGGTTCGTACCGCGGCTATACCAGGCTGACCTTGACGCCCTCTCAACTTGAAGCCGAACTCATTGGCTATGCCTCCGTGCGTGGATCCGAGGCGACGGCGCAATCACTCGCGCGCTTCGCAATTGAGAGCGACCGTCCAGGACTGCAAAGAGCCTGAGTTGCGCGGTCAATCTCTCGCGTCGTCAGGTTTATGCTGGTTTAAGAACGTAGATAACTGACGATTTCTCGCACCCACTTTTCGGACTGCTCGTCAATGATATCGTGCGAGCCACCTTGTAACTCGGCATATTCAAAGAAATCAGGACGAAGCCCATACGCGCGCTTTGTCGCTGCATATAAATCCTCGCCGGTGTTGGTAAACATCAGTGTCGGCACCTCAATGCGCCTCAGTACCGCCGCAAGATCTGTAGAGATCACGAGCGGAAATACTCGCCAGTTGCTCCCGTCTCGATGCAGTCCCTCGACTGTATATCGATGCATCAGTCGAATATCGGTCCAGTCCGGTGTCGAGCGCAGTCGGTTTTCCCAGGCGATGAGCAGATGCGAACCATCGGGCTTGAGCTCTTTAGGACCAAAGTAAAACGTCGCGAAGTGGTCGCGCTCGGCTTCGTCGAGCAACGGGAATCCGTTGAGCACTAGCTTGCGCACGGCGCGAGGATGCGTGGCAGCGAATACGGCTGCGAGTACCGCTCCAGAATGATGCCCGACAATATGCGCATCAGCCCGAGCCATGGCGCCTAAGCCTGCCGAAATGATGCTCGCGAAATCTTCGAGGGTGGCGTCCTCGGCGGCGACGTCCGACATGCCAAAACCTGGCATGTCGAGGGCAAGGACATCGAAACCCGCCTCAGCGAGAGAAGGCATAACCGCCTCGAACTGGACCGACGATAGCGGTGACTGGTGAAGCAATATGAGAGGCTCAGATGCGCCTTCCGATAAGCACCGACGGTAGTGGATCTGCCCCGCCGCGCCGTCGAGATAACCGCGTCGGATCACCAGAGTTGTGGTCGACATAGACTCGAGTGTAGCCGGCCATCCCGAATTTACGCCTACAATCGCGTTGATCCGCCTCAGCATGAACATGAGTACCTCGCACAGTGCACCAATGACCCGGGTCGTAGTCGCCTCGTCTGCCGGTACGGTTTTTGAGTTCTATGACTTTTTCCTCTACGGTAGTCTCATTACGTTTTTCGGTGCGCTTTTCTTTCCGCCCGGTAACGAGACCGCAGCGCTGCTTGCGAGTCTTGGAGCGTTCGGCGCGGGCTTCGCCATTCGGCCACTCGGTGCTCTACTTTTCGGCCGACTCGGTGATCGAGTCGGTCGCAAGCAAACCTTTCTGATCACCATTGTGCTGATGGGGTTATCGACTGCTTTTGTAGGTCTGATCCCGACTTTTGAAGTCATTGGCTGGTGGGCGCCCACGTTGCTCGTCGGGCTTCGACTCATTCAAGGTCTCGCTCTCGGCGGTGAGTATGGCGGCGCGGCGATTTACGTCGCCGAGCACAGTGACCCGGCGCATCGCGGATATTTCACAAGCTGGATCCAGACGACGGCGACGCTCGGGCTTGTCTTGTCTTTACTCGTAATCCTCGGTTGTCGTTACACGCTTGGCGAGGGGGCCTTCCGAGAATGGGGATGGCGGATCCCGTTTTTAGTATCAGTAATCCTGCTTGGTCTGTCCGTCTATATCCGCCTGCAAATCGCCGAGTCGCCGCTCTTCGAGAAACTCAAACGCGAGGGCGGCCTCGCGAACGCCCCAATCCGCGAAACACTGCTCGGCGCTGAGCATCGTAAACCTATGGCTGCAGCACTCATCGTGGCTGCGGGCATGGCCCTCAGTTGGTACACGGCACAGTTTTATTCTTTGGTATTTCTGCAGACCGCTCTGCTCATCGATAACGCTACGGCCTCGGTGCTAATCGTTAGCGCATTGATCATCGGCATGAGTGCGTTCGTTCTCGCTGGCACGCTCGCCGATCGCATCGGACGACGACCCGTCATGCTCGCTGGTATGTTGATCTCGGCGGTCTCGATCATACCGGTGTACTCGGGACTGCTCGTCGTGGGTAATCCAACGCTCGCGACCGTGCAAACGACAGCCCCGGTGAGCGTCTACGCCACACCCACGCGATTCGACCCCTTCGCAAGTGCTGCCGAACTCGACGAAGCGACCCGCGCGCGCGATTACCTCGCCAAGCGCGGTATCTCCTATTCCAACGCCGCTCCACTCAATGAGGCGGACCTTGTCATCGCTGTCAACCAAACGCGCATCGTTGGCTTCGATCGCGAGCGTTTGCAGCAAGCCCTCGTTGATGCAGGTTATCCCGACAAGTCCTCCGTGACGCGACTCGAGTCGCTCTCAGACTTAAACACCGTTCATCTTACACTCGTCGGCCTCATTCTCATTATGATCGTCGGCGCCGGCTTCACCTGCGGACCTGGCGCCACCTTCCTCGCTGAAGTCTTCCCGACACGTATTCGCTACACCGCCCTGTCGGTGCCGTATCACCTGACGAGCGCATGGTTTGGCGGCTTCATGCCGCTCACCGCCGCTTGGCTAGTGGCTCGCTCCGGCGACGTGCTTGCGGGCCTTTGGTATCCTGTTGCAGTGATGGGTACGGCCTTCGTGCTTACGCTCTGGATCGTCCCGGAAACACGAGGCCGCAACCTGTGACGATGAATACACAGTGGGTACTGGCCGCCAGACCTGTCGGCGCGGTCAAAGAGAGTGACTTCAGACTCATCGAAGCGCCACTATGTCCCCTCGCTGACGGCGAGTTTCGCATCGAGGTTCTCTATCTCGGCGTTGCTGCGGTGATGCGCGGCTACATACTGAATACCGAAAAATTCGAGCGTCCCCTCGAAATCGGTGACGTGATGCACGGACGTGGTGTCGGTCGAATCGTCGAGTCTCGCAATGCTGATTGGCGGATCGGCGAGATCGTGCACGGAAAGATGGGCTGGCAACGTTACGCCATCGCCGACGGCTCACCGCATTATTTGATGTTTAAAGTCCGCCAACGTGTGGTACCGGTGTCCACTGCGCTCGGCGTTCTTGGACTAACGGGCTTCACCTCTTACCTTGGGCTCGTCGATGTCGGTGCCGTGAAAGCGGGCGATCAAGTGCTCGTATCAGGCGCTGCGGGAGGCGTGGGTTCTAACGTCGGACAAATCGCCCGCAATCTCGGCGCCGAGGCCGTCGGCATTGCAGGCTCCGCAGAGAAATGCTCGTTGCTGACGAGTTCGCTTGGCTATCGTTCCGCCATTGACTATAAGCTGGAAAACATCGAGCAGCGTATCGGCGAACTCTTTCCGAACGGACTAGACGTATTCTTCGATAACGTGGGCGGACCCACGCTCGATGCCGGACTTGCGCACCTTCAACGACACGCCCGCGTCGTACTCTGCGGCGCGATTTCGCAATACATTGTCGGTACAGAACAGCCGTACGCCCTCAAAAATGCCTTCGCCATCTTCAAAAAAATGGCGCGCATGGAAGCTTTTTTCATTTACGAGATGAGCGAACGATTCGAGCTTGCGGAGGCTCAACTGGCCAACTGGATCGCCGCAGGCAAACTGCACTATCAGGAAGACATCCTCGAGGGACTGGAGCAGATGCCTGCTGCGCTCATTCGGCTCTTCGAGGGGCGCAACGTTGGCAAACAACTCGTACGCGTATAGCGCGTAACAATAAAAAAGGCCCGACAGTTAATCGGGCCTTTTTTCAACCGCGATGCGGTAACTGACAGCGCGCTTTACCAGCGACCACCGCCGCCACCGCCGCCGGGGCCGCCACGGTAGCCACCGCCGCCGCCTCGGAAGCCACCCGGACGACCGCCGCCGCCAGTTCGGGGACGATCCTGCGCCTCGTTAACGCGCAGCGGGCGACCGTTCAACGAGTGGCCGTTGAGAGCCTGAATGGCGCGCGCAGCGTCATCCTGACCCATTTCAACAAAGCCAAAACCGCGCGGACGACCGGTATCACGGTCTATCGGAAGGGCGACCGAAACAACCTCGCCGTGTTGAGCAAACAGCGCGCGAACTGCCGCTTCATCAGCGGTAAAAGGCAGATTGCCTACGTAGATTTTTGCCATTTCTGGAAACACTCTCTCACTTAGCGGAACACAAACGCTTCAAAACCAGCGTCGCCTTACGACAACGACAGCCTTCTCAGCCTCCTAATCGATGTCGATTCAGCAATGCAGACCGGCGTTATAGCGCCTGAAGATGCAATCAGAAAGGCCACGATCCCTAGCGAGTCTAACACCGAATAGCGGCGCTGTGACACCATAATTGGACACGCTATAGTGCCGAATTCGCTCCAATAATGACTGTTGCTGCTCGCCAACAGACCGTCCTATCCCACCGAAGATCCTTCGCGATGACCCCTGCTACCCCATCCCCCAAGGCCTCGGCGGGCCTCGCCCGCCAGCTCCCGGGGCTGTTACTCGCAATAGGCGTGGTAACGACCGCCTTCGGGGTCTGGGCGCTCGATCTGCTTGGACTTTCGAAGATCAACCCCCTGATGCTCGCCATCCTGATCGGTATAGGACTGCGTAACACCTTGGGACGACCAGAGTTCACCCAAGCCGGCATCGCGATGTGTCTTCGCAGACCGTTGCGCGCGGGGATCATATTGCTCGGTTTGCAAGTCACGCTCGCCGAGACACTTGAAATTGGTATTCCCGGCCTCCTTATCCTCGCCTTCGCGCTACTCGGTACGTTCTTGTTGACCCAGAGACTAGGCGCTCGACTTGGCGTGCGACCGGGTCTCGCGACGCTCATCGCCACGGGCACCGGGATCTGCGGCGCGTCCGCCATCGTTGCCGCCAACACAGTAGTTCGCGACGACGAGGAGATTGTCGCGTACGCGCTCGCCACGGTCACATTCTTCGGTACGCTTGCGATGTTCGCGTACCCGATGATCGGTAACTTACTGGGGCTCGATGCGCGTAGTTATGGCCTGTGGACTGGCGCTTCAGTGCATGAGGTTGCTCAGGTAATTGCCGCAGGATTCGCACGAGGTGAGGCCGCCGGCGAGTTCGCCACGGTCGCCAAACTCGCGCGTGTGTTGATGCTCGCACCCCTCGTCATTGGCATGGGGCTTTGGGCGCAGCGGCAACTCGCTCGTCGCGAAGGCACGGATACTGCCGCCCAAGGGCGGGCGCCAATGCCTTGGTTCGTGTTCGGGTTTCTCGGTATGGTGCTGCTCTCGGGCAGCGGCTGGGTACCGACCGAGGCGAAGCAGATCGCTGCGCCGACTGCGCAAGCTCTGTTGGCACTCGCACTCGCAGCCGTAGGGCTCGAGACCGATATACGCAAGCTGGTCGCCCAAGGCTGGCAACCTCTCGCACTCGGGGCGCTCGCCACCGCGTTCATCGCTTCGAGCACACTTGGTCTCACCCTACTTTGGCGGGGCTAATCGCGATCAGGCCGAAGGGGTCTCGCCCGAGGTCAACCACTTCAAAAATCGCGGTGCTGCCCAACGCTCCACGTCGTCAATCACCGAAAACATTGATGGGACGATGACGAGCGTGAGGGCCGTCGAAGTGATGAGCCCACCGATTACGGAAATAGCCATCGGTGCGCGGAAACCTGCCGCCGCAGAGCTGATGGCGACCGGCAACATGCCCGCAACCATCGCGACCGTGGTCATGATAATCGGGCGTGCGCGCTTATGACCTGCCTCGATGAGCGCATTGAGCTTAGTTTTCCCGGCCCGTATCTCTTCGATGGCGAAATCGACGAGTAGGATGGAGTTCTTGCCTACGATACCCATGAGCATGAGGAATCCGATAACGACCGGCAAGGAAAACGGTTTGCCCGTCAGCATCAGCGCAATGACCGCACCGCCGACCGATAGCGGTAATGCCGACAAAATGGTGATGGGCTGGAAGACTCGTGTAAAGAGCAGCACCAGCACCGAAAACACGAGCAGTACGCCCGCTACGATAGCGAGCGTGAAATTTGAGGCGAGCTCTTTGAGGAACTCCGCCTGCCCCACTTCGACGAGCCTCACACCTTCAGGCAAATTTCTTATCTCGGGCAGCGCGTAGACTTTGGCAAGCGCAGGTCCGATCTCAATACCCTTCGCAAGATCCGATTCGATTACCACCCGTCTAGTCTGGTTGTAACGACGAATGACTGATGGGCCCTCACCGAAGCTGATATCCGCGACCGCCTTGAGTGGTACCGTTGAACCCATCGCCGTACGCACCGGTAGATTTTCGAGTGTGGCGAGATCCCGTCGGGACTCCTCGAGTAGACTCACGCGAATCGGCACCAAGCGATCAGCGAGCGAAAACTTGGCTGCGTTCTGCGGCAGATCGCCGAGCGTTGCGATACGAATTGTTTGACTGATGGCAGCGACCGAAACACCGAGCTCAGAGGCGAGGTCGAGTCGCGGTCGCACCAGTACCTCAGGGCGTTGCATGTCGCCATTGACACGCGGACCACGTAACTCGGGTAATGCCCGCATGGCCGCGACGGCACGCTGCGCGGCGGCCTCGATCTTTACTGGGTCCTCACCCGTCAAATATAGCTCCACCGGACGACCGGGGGGGCCCCCATCGTCGCCACTAAACGTTACACGGGCATCAGGGATGTCGGCAAATAGCGGGGTCACTCGATCCTGCCATTCTTTTTGAGAGACCGACCGGTCACTCCGCGGGACGAGCGTCACGTAGAGCGAGGCGGTGCGTACGTCGCCATCGCCGATATCCTCGATGATGTCCGTCACTTCCGCTTGTTTTGCAATAAGCGAAGTGATCTGCTCGGAGACTCTGGCAGTCTGCTCAAGCTGTACGCCTGGCGGCAGCTCAATACTGATCTGCACCGACGAGAATTCCTGTGGTGGAATCAGCGCTTTGGGAATTGAGATCAGCAGCCCAGCCGAGAGCAGAAAAAACACCGTGCCACCGATGAGCGTAAGACGACGGCGCTCGAGCGTCCATCGCAGGGTATCGAGGTAGGTCGTCATCAGCGGACCGTCGGCCGAACGTATTTCGTCGTGCGGCTTCAGCGTGTATGCAGCAACCAACGGCGTGATGAGTCGCGCGACCAGTAGCGAGAAGAATACGGCAGCCGCAACGGTCAGGCCGAACTGCTTGAAGTACTGACCCGTGAAGCCTCCCATGAAGCTCACCGGTACGAAGACAGCGATGATGGTGGCTGAGGTCGCCACCACAGCAAGACCAATTTCATCGGCAGCATCAAGAGCCGCCTGGTATCCACTCTTCCCCATGCGCATGTGGCGCACGATGTTCTCGATTTCAACGATCGCGTCATCGACGAGCACGCCCGCCACGAGCGACAGCGCGAGCAGATTGATACCATTGAGCTTGAAATCCTGCCAATACATGACTGCAAAGGTCGGAATAGCCGAGAGCGGAATGGCGAGCGCCGAAATTACGGTAGCCCGCCAATCACGCAAGAAGATGAACACGACGAGCACCGCGAGAATCGAGCCTTCGATCATCGCCATGAGAGCCGACCGATAGGTCTCGCGGGTGTACTCCACCGTGGTGAACACCCGCTTGATGCCGACATCCGAATTTTCTTTGAGGATCTTGCCGATTTCTTCCTCGACGGCATCGAATGTCGACACATCCGAGGCGTCCCGCGCCTTAAACACACCGAAATTGGTGGCCTGACGACCGTTTAGTCGCGAGATCGACCGCTGCTCACCAACTGCATCGCGGACTTCCGCGACATCTTGCAGGCGAACGCTCGCACCGTTGGCAAGCCGAATCTGTGTGGCGCCAAGCTCGAGTGCCGTTGATGCTGCGCCAAGCACACGAATCGACTGTTCACCGCCTCCTACCTGCGCACGACCGCCCGGCGCATTAAGGTTGAGCACACGAAGCTGTTGATTGACTTCGACCGCCGTGATGCCGAGCGCCTGCATACGCGCAGGATCAAGTTCGACGCGAATCTCGCGCGACACACCGCCACCGCGAACTACCTGAGCCACACCGAGCACGGCGAGCAATCGCTTGCTGACAGTGTTGTCCACAAACCAGCTGAGCTGCTCGGGTGAGCGCTCCGTCGTCGAGACGGCGTACCAAGCAATCGCCCCGCCCTCGACGTCGATACGATTGACCTGAGGCTCATCGACGCCATCAGGCAGATCCGAGCGAACCTTACTAACAGCGTCACGCACATCGTTCAGGGCGCGATCGATCGGGGTACCAATCTGAAATTCGATGGTCGTTACCGAGGAGCCTTCGGATGCACGCGACCTGATGCTGCGTACATCGGAGACGCTGCGTACCGCACCCTCAACCTTCTGGGTGATTTGCGTTTCGATTTCAGACGGCGCCGCGCCAGGCTGCGACACCTGCACAGACACGAACGGAAAGCTGACATCCGGATTAAGGTTGATCGGCAATCGTTGAAAGCTCACGAGGCCGATGAACGTCAGCACCATGAAGAGTACAATCGGCAGCGTTGGATGACGGATCGCCCATGCGGACATGTTCTTCATCGAGCCACCCTCACCAACTCACCGGGACGCAGATAAGGTCCTGCGGTCGTCACGACCTTCTCGCCCTCCGAAAGTCCGCTACCGATGACCACGCCGTTTGCGCGAGAGCCCTGAACGCGAACGTTGCGTCGCTCGACTTTGTTGACGGCATCGACGATGAAGACGTAGTTACCCGTCGTATCGCTCATCACTGCCGTCTGCGGCAGAAGTGGACGCCGAGCGGTGCCTATCGAAATTTCTCCACGCGCAAAGGCACCTGGTCGCAAGTTACGATGCGTCGGTAAATCGATGCGCACGCTGCCGAGTCTGGTTTGCGGGTCGATGACCGCACCGATCAATCGAACCTTACCCTCGAAAGCCTGCTCGACGCCCGTCACGCGAACACGAGCCATCTGACCCGGCACGAGTTGCGGCAAATCACGCTCGGCCACATTACCCCGCATTTCGATTCTGCCCGCACGACCGATGCGAAAGAGCGCGCTGCCGCTAGGACCCGCGAGTTGACCTACTTCAGCTGAGCGCATCAGCACGATGCCATCGAAAGGCGCGCGGACTTCAGTCCTGCGAAGACGCGCCTGCGCTTCAGATAGTTGAGCCGATACGACTTTTACTTTGGCGCCAGCCGCGATCGCTGCAGCGCCTCGACGTTCGATTTCTTGGGCCGACAACGCGCCCGTGCTGGCTACGGCTTGAGCGCGTCGATAATCGGCGTCGGCGACTGCGGCATTCGCTTTCGACTCCTGCAAGGACGCTGCGAGACTCGCCACCTGCGGTGCGACGAGAGAGGTATCGAGCCGCGCTAAGACCTGACCCGTGCGAACCCGATCACCGACCTCCGCGAGGAGCGCCGATACGCGACCGCCCTCTCCCTCAGCGCTGATTGCCGCCTCATCCCGTGCTGCAATCGCCCCCGAAAAGGTCACCACATCGGCCATTTCGAGAGCCTCGACCATCGAGACGGACACAAGGGGCGACGGCGTCACGACGCCGTCGTCACGACCCGAGAACACAAAAGTACGAATTAGCCCGAAGATGGCGAGCAAGCCGAGCACCGCGATCGTGTAGACGATGCTGCGTGGCACGTTATCGAGAAACATGGCAACCGTCGGTGGTCGGTAACACACCGATATTACTATATGTGGGCATTACTTAAAGGTTAACGCAGGCTGACTCAGAGAGCGTAGTTTATACTCTTGATGGTCTCCGCATTACAAAAATGTTGCTGCTCGTCAGTGCCCTGATGTGGACGCTGCTCAGCGTGCTTGGCGGATTTTCACAGCCTACCGAGAGCCGGATTCGCGCGGATGCCAGCGAACGGAAATTCCTGCACTCGTAAACGAAGCGAAGGCGTAGACCTCGTCGTTGTCGGCACCACCGTCGAGATAACGAAAACTGGCACCAACTAACCACTCGTCGTTGATTGGCTTCATCAACTTGATTCCTCCATCGACTGCATAACCCAGGCCACCGGCCAGCGCATCGATATCGCCTTCGAGTCTCCAACCCGAACCGAGCGGACGCTCGAATGCACCGTGTAGCAAAGGAACGAAGCCGGTGTTGTCCTTCTCGGCTGATCTTGCATTCTGTCGGAGTCGGATGCTGGCATCACGAATCTTCGCCGTGATGCCGATTTTGACGACAAGATCTTCACGATCGATCCAACGCCATCGCACCGTGCCGCGCCACGAGTTGAATTGATAACGCGCATTAACCATGCCCGAAGCAAACGTCGTGCCCCGGAATTGGATCACAGATGCGGTTGAGCCATCGTTTGAAAGAGCTAACGGCGCAAGTAGCACTCGCCATTCTCGTCGGTCGCCAGTAAGTCGAGACAACTGCACACGAGGCGCGACGTAGGGACCACCGCCCGTCAAACCATCGAGCGAAAACCGCGATCCGCTCGAGTCGTTGGGTACTTGTACGTCGTTACGGCCCTGCCAAGTCGCGTAGGCATCGGTATCGATGATCCAGCCCTGACGGGCTGGCTCTGCCTGCGCCCACCCGCCAAGGACACAGACGCTAAAAGCAACCAGCAGGCCGTGATCAGCCCGTATCTTTAAGACCTTGCGCAATCCCGTTAACGCTCGCGAATAGTGCTTCGAGAAGGTCCGGGTCATCTCTCTCTCCTTCATACCAGCGGCGCAACAGATCGACCTGCATGAGGTGTATCGGGTCAACATATGGGTTACGAAGTGCAAGCGCACGCTGCTGCGTCCGATCGCCATCGAGTAGATTTTGTTGATTTTTTACCTGCAACAGAAGCTCGCAGGTTAATCGATACTCACGACACACCTCCGCAAAGAACCGATCGTCTGAGCGGATGCGTAGGGCATCGTACTTAGCTGCGATGTTCAGGTCGGCACGCGCCAACATGACCTCGACGTCGTCGATGAGATTACGCAGAAAAGGCCATGCCTTCATCGCCTGCTTGAGGCCAAGAAGTCCGTATTTGTCAATGGCCGTCCGCAGTCCACTGCCCGCCCCGAACCAACCTGGTAGTAGCATGCGATTTTGTGACCAGGCTAACACCCAAGGCACAGCACGTAGCGCCGCAAGGCCCTGAAGACCCACACGCTCGATGGGACGACCACCAATTTGCATACGCTCGATCACGTGAATGGGTGTGACCTGCCGAAACCATTGATGGAACTCGTTCGAGTCATCGACGAGCCCGCGATAACACTCGGCACTCACGCGGGCCAAAGATTCAGCGATTTGGAGACTCTGCGTATCGGGCTCCAGTGCCGTGCCATTATGCACTGCAGCTTTATTGATCGACAAAGCTCCAAACGCACGCTCGAGCGTACGCAGCGCAATCGGACCCAGGCCATAGTGCTGGATAATCCCCTCACCCTGTTCCGTCAGCTTCAGCCAGCCGTTGATGGTAGAGCGCGGCGCTGAGGTCACCAAGCCTTCGATACGGCCGCCGCCGCGTGCAATGCTTCCGCCGCGCGCGTGAACTAACCGATGTTGTTCACCCGTCGTCTCAAGCGAGGCGGCGATCGCATGCTGCGCTCGATAAACCGCATACCGAGAAGCGATAATTCCCTCGCGTTTGTTGGCCTCTGAGTAACCCAAGAGCACTGTCTGCTGTCGTTCTTGAGCATCGAGGTGCGCCCGATATACAGGCTCATTCAGTAACTCGCGCATGATTTCACCCGAACGCTCCAGAGCATCGGGTGACACGAACATCGGCGCGAAGTCGAGTGCGATTTCTTTGGTGTGCTTATCGAAGACGTCGGCCCAGCGCGCCAGGAGTAAGGCCGCGAGTACATCATCAGCGCCCTCGGCACCGTTGATGATGTACGCACCAATCGTATCAGCCCCGTAACGTCGCCTGCACTGAAGCATCTCCGCGAAAACCGCCAGAGCGCGCTTTCCCTGAGCATCGAGCTCAACGCTCGGTCCAATATCCCGATCGATCAGGTCAACGAGGCGCGAGCAACGCGTCTGTCGATCAAGAGTATTCCATGCAGGCTCATCGAGCGCGCGAGTGAGTATTCCGTGATGCACACCAGAGTGTTGGCGCACGTCAAGAGTCGCCAGATGGAATCCGAAGGTCGAAATACGACGCTGTAACCGACGCACCGCAAACAGGCCCGCGTATTGACCGCGATGGGCGAGTAAACTCTCACCAACCAGATCAATGTCTTGTTGAAGTTGTACAGGATATTCGTATCCCGAAGGTCTGCCCTCGTAGGTAGCTCGCAGGCGCGCGGCAACTTGCGAAAGAAACTCGCGGTACGGCATGCGATCGTTCCTCACCGACGCAGACGATCGAGCGCTTGGAATCAGCGATGCATATTCTTCTTCGCTGCGTTTTTTTAAGGCGGCACTGATGTCTACCCGAGTCGCGCTCTGAGAGAGCAGTTGAGCGAGCGATTGGACTTCAAGTAAATAGGCATTGATGATCGTCTGGTGCTGATGGGCTAAGGTGTCACGCACGCTCTTGGCGTGCACGTCGGGATTACCGTCCATATCGCCACCGACCCAGCTTCCAAAACGCAGGATGGTCGGAATGTCGACCACTTGAGGATCCACTCCATAGTGCTTACCAATTGCCGCGGCGATTTCCTCATAAAAGCCCGGTATGATTCGATAAAGCACTTCTATGAGGAAGAACAGTACGTGCTCGCGCTCGTCAGCGACTGTCAAATGCTGACGCGGATGAGTCGCGGTCTGCCAATTCGTCGTCAATTCGACGCGAATCTGTCCTGCAGAGGCACGACGCTCACTCGGGGCCAGCGTAGGATTGAGGCGGCCGTACAGCAATCCTGCAAGCTTCAGCTGTTTGCGGAGGATGGTACGTCGCGTGGACTCGGTCGGATGCGCCATGAACACGGGCATTATGTGCATCGTGCGTAGCAAACCCATCAAGTCATCCAGCGTCAGTCCCTCCGCCTTAAGTCGACCTATGGCATCGTCGACTCCACCCGGTTGAGGACGTTCGGCATCGTCCTCAAAGTAAGCGCGGCGCCGTCGGATACGGTGAACTTGTTCGGCGAGATTTACCGCCTGAAACCAACTCGAGAACGCACGCTCTAGCTCGCGAGCGAATGCAGGCTCACGACCTGCAACTCGTCGTTCGAGCTCTACACCGGCAGATGCATCGCCGCTCCGACGCGCGATGGCAAGCGTTCGATCTAGCTCAACCGTCTCGAATAATTCCGCGCCGCCCTGATCACGAAGCACCTCGCCGACCAGCGCACCGAGCATGTGGACATCATCACGCAGGGCCGCGTGTTTGGATGGAAACTCGATGTCGTTGCGTCTCACGTCGGATTTTAAACCTATAGGCGACTCTGAAACGAAAAGGCCGGAGAGGATGCCCCTCCGACCTTTTTCATTTTTGCACCTTGAAGGGTGTGAAATTGGATCAGCGGATTGAGTAAGTAAAGTCGATACCGTAGCTTTCGCCGGCTGAATTGTGAATAAACGACCCGCCAAACTCCGGAGCCGGGATGATTTCCTGCAAGTACTCCTCGTCTGTTACGTTGCGACCCCATGCAGTTGCGCTGAATGTACCGTTCGAGATCCCGATTCGCGCGTTGATCGAATTATAAGGATCACGCTTCATCTTCGAGAACTCGCCCTGACCGAAGCCGAAGTATGTAAACAGGTTCGGCAGCCGCTGCTTCTGAACCGGGTGGAACCAGGTTTCGCCAACGAACGAGCCGTCGAGCCGTGCGTTAACCGTCCAGTTCGCCGAAATTGGAAATTTAACGTCGACACCCGCGTTACCCGTGTACTTCGGAGCGTAAGGGACTTCGCCGCCCTTGGTATAGGGGCGACCGAGGTATTCGTCGATTTCGCCGTCGGTGCCGGCGTAGCCCGCGAAGAGCGAAACGTTCTCGTTGACGTTCCAGCGAGCATCGAGTTCGTAACCCTTGATCGACACTTCATCGATGTTGGTGACAACACGAAGTAAACCGAATGGACCCGCGAAGAAGTTGAAGAACTGCATGTCCTCAACCTTCGTCTGGAAGGCCGCCACGTTCACGCTGACCGTACGATCGGCGAAGAAGGACTTGAAGCCCACTTCAGCCGCCTTCGACACTTCTTTGCGGTAAAGGTCATTAACATCCGTGATGTTGAGCCTGGCATTCGCACCGCAGGTCGGCGCCGAGAAATCGGCACCCAAGCACAGTACCGTACCACCCGCACGGCCGTAAGCTGAGGCGATGGTCGCCGCACTACCCGAGGAGTTGAAACCACCGCTCCGGAAGCCGAATCCGTACGAGCCATACAACGAAAAATCCTCTGACGCTTTCCAATTGGCCGACACCTTCGGCTGCAACTGACTGAAACTCTTTGAACGACTCGGAATCCCTGCAGCTGCGAAGGACGAATTCGCCGTGTACGCAGGGTTGATGTACGGATTCGAGAAGAAGCTAAAACCAACGGTTTGCGCTCGGCATGGGCCGGAGGCCGCAGAGGCACTCGAGCAGCGCGGAACGTTATTATCGACCGAGCGATCTTCCACGTCATAGCGCAACGCAATCGCAACCTCGAGCGCGTCAGAGACGTCATAGGCCACCTGACCGAATGCAGCATAGACCTTGCTCGAGAAGTCGTCGTCGTAAAGCAAGTCGGTTGGATTCTTGCCGGAAGTGGGCACGAAACCCGCAGTCGTCAGGCCACGATCGAGGTCGGAGCCCTGCGACACGATGACGCGACGTTCGATATCGGCAGCGTAAACACCAGCGATCCACCGCGGTGACTGATCACCGGCGGACGAGAGGCGCAACTCAAGGCTGGTATCCTGTTGGTCGCGCTGCTGGTACTGATAACCATCGCAGGTAGTCGGGCTGTACGGTGGCAGGAAGCCCGCCCCGTTATTACCCGCCGGAGTCAGCCAAATGTTCGACGGTAGGCCAAAGAATGGCGGTATGTACCCCGGACTCGTGAGCTTCGCATCGTTAGTGCGACGGCAGGTAGCATCTAAAGAATATAGTAAGAATCCGCCACTGGTGCCGTCCGTAAGGAAGTAGTTGGTCTGATCATTAAAAGCCAGGTAGCTTGAGAGCGTCCCAAGCGATATCTCCCACTCGCCCTTCATTGAAAAATTTAGGTTTTCCTGTTCGTTCTGCGGGGTGATGTTATTAATGTAGCGAAAAGTATGCTCGTTCGGATTGGCATAGAACGCTGGGCCCACGAACGGCGCGACGTCCGCGAGCGCGATCGACGCGTTGAAGTTGATGGCGCCCGCGTCGATAGTCGAGTACTTGGCTTTTACGTCGACATTACCTCCGGCCACAGGAAATAAAAATCGAGCTTGGAAGCCCGACTCTTCGTAAAAATCAACACAATCGTCGCACCGCAGATCAAGGTTGTTCCACTGTCCATCTGTCGTCCGGGTGTACGCTGAGATCGAGCCACGAGCCGTATCACCGATGGGGCCCCCAAGATAGAAGTTACCTTTGAAGCTGCCATATTCGCCACCACCAATCCCTACATCGAACTCGACCGTATCACTCGGCTTTCGGGAGGAGATGATCATGGCACCAGCCACCGCATTTCGGCCGTAAAGTGCGCCCTGCGGACCCTTCAGAATTTCGATTTGCGACACCCCCGAGAGCTCCTGGTTGAGCGCGTTCGGGTTGGTCTGCAGGACACCGTCGATAACGAGTGCGAAGTTGGTTTCCGCGTCGCGCCCAGTATTGATTCCGCGGATGCTGACCTGCATATCGCCGGCTTCCGCCGTCTGCACCTGCGACACTCCCGCAGTGAGGGCGATAAAGTCCTGGGGACGTTCGATCCCGGCGTTATTGATTTCAGTTTGTGTGAACGCTGTGATCGTCACCGGCACGTCTTCGATGCGCTCCGCGCGCTGGCGGGCGGTGACCACAATTTCTTCGAGCTGAGTCTCTTGAGCGTCGGACTGAACGGCTGCCAGCACCACGAGGACGCCCCCCCCCACAAGGCAAAGCCTACGGTTGTTACGGTACGCCATTGATCCTCCGTTTCGATACCCATGATACCTATGTACGCGGCAAAGGCAGTGTAGGGCCGTGCGCAACTAAATCGCAACGGAAAACCACGTGCGAGTCAATCTTTATTGTTGTTTTAACACAACACTTTTGCCCTGTGAAACGGCCAGCTGAACATCCGAAAAGCAAATTGACGAGCCGTTACGGCATGATGCTAGGCAGATAAGCAGCTTTAGTGTGTGCTGAGGATCGACTCGTGGCCCAAACCTTTCCCGTCGCCGCCATCGACATTGTGAGCGGCATTTGGACCAAAGAAGCCATTTCGCATCGAGCGGGCTGGCAGGATCAATTCTTCGCCGGAAAGATGAAGTCCAAGACGAGCATGAAAGGCGTTTCGCTCGAGGATCAACTCGCCCAGATGGCAGAGGCCGGCATCGAACGCGCATTTTTGTTTGCTCCCAAAGCGGGCCGTAAAGGCCTGCCGGGTTCGTTCCACCTACCCTATGAAGTGATCGCTCGGGCCATCGAAAAGTATCCCGGGCGGTTTTACGGTATGGCGGGTCTAGACCCTTACGAAGGTATGAACGGCGTGCGGGCGCTCGAGGACGCTGTGAAGAATATGGGTTTCATCGGTGCACATCTTTATCCCCACTGGTTCGATTTGCCGCCCGATCATGCGAAATACTACCCCTTCTACGCCAAGTGCTGCGAACTCGGCGTGCCGCTTCAGATGCAGGTTGGTCAGTCGATGGTGTATTCGAAAGAACAACCCATGCGCAGTGTCGGGCGGCCGATTCTGCTCGACGGCATCGCCTGCGACTTTCCTGAGCTCAAGCTCATTGGCATCCACGTCGGTATCCCATGGACCGACGAGATGATCGCGATGGCATGGAAACACGAGAACGTGTTTATTGGTTCCGATGCTCACAGCCCAAAATATTGGCCGCGGTCCTTCGTGAACTACATCAACAGCTACGGGCAGGACAAAGTATTGTTTGGCACCGATTTTCCGGTGCTCGGGTTCAAGCGCACGATAGATGAGGTGCTCGCGCTCGAGTTACGTGTTGACCCGCTAAGGAAATTCTTGCGAGATAACGCACTGCGCGTCTATCAACTAAGGTAAATCCGGGCGCTCACCAAGCCAACCCGTCGCTCGGTCAATCGCCACTGACCCCGACCGACTTCGCCGCCCGGTCGACATTGAGTGCCGCTCCGCTCCTTCCGAGCTCAGCAATCGTCATCTGATCGAGACCCGCCTCGCGCAACACCTCTTCGGTATGCTCACCGAGTCGCGGTGACGGAGAACGAATGGAAGCCGGCGTGACACTAAAATTGATCGGGAACGACGGCATGCGTAACCGCCCTTCCGTCGGATGGTCATAGGATTTCCAAAATCCCGTCGCGGTAAGATGTGGATCATCCGCTAGCCCCTCCAAAGTATTCACGACGATGTGCGGAATACCGGAATCGGCGAGCGCCTCAAGCCATGCCGCAGTGGTGCGTGTCTCCATGATCTTGGCAGTGGTCTGATTAGTGGCATCTATGTTACGCACTCGATCAGCCAACGTCTTGAAACGTTCGTCGTTGATGTACTCGCGGTAACCGGTGAGCTCACAGAACTTTACCCAATGCGCATTGAGGTAAGGCAGTATCGCGATGTAACCGTCCAAAGTTCTGTAGGGCTTTCGATCTTTGCTCATCAGGCGCGTGTATCCAGGCTTACCTTTTGGCGGCTCGAACGTCATGCCCCAGAGATGCTCGGCCATGACCCAGTTCACCATCGTCTCGAACATCGGAACCTCGAGCTCCTGCCCCTCACCAGTGCGCTCACGATGAAAAAGTGCGGCAAGCACGCCGTACACTACCGTAATAGCAGTGGTCTTATCGGCGACCACGGTCGGCAAATATCTAGGCTCGCCGAGTACAGCGTCGTTGAGCATGGCGATGCCGCTGACGGCCTGAATGGAGTCGTCGAGCGCACCGAGCTGGCCATAGGGACCTTTCTTTGAGTACCCGTACGCGCCGCAGTAGATGATGCGCGAGTTGACCTCGCGCAGATCGGCGTAGTCGAGTCCGAGCTTGGTCATCACCTGCGGTCGATTGTTGTGAACAAAGACGTCGGCATTTTTGATGAGAGCCAAAAGGGCTTCTCGAGCTCCCGGCACCCCGAGGTCGAGCACGATGCTCCGCTTGTTGCGATTGCAGGTGAGATAAAGCGCCGCCATCCCGGGGTTGTTGGCCGCGCCGAGCGAGCGGTTGCTGTCGCCGCGCGGCTGCTCGATTTTGATGACGTCGGCTCCCATGTCGGCGAGCATCTGGCACGCCCAAGGCCCGAGTACGACGCTCGTCATCTCGACGACCTTGATCCCATTTAGCGGTCCGCTCATCGGGCACCTCCCTGAATCAACCCCTCAACATCGATGATACGCTTGGTCCGTGTGCTCGGAACGCTTCCTCTTTCGGGCTTCCCTTCAGGCGGTCTCGGTTGCCTGGCATTGGCGAGTCTGGAGATCGAGAGGTTCTTTAGATTGTCGGGCAGCCGCTCATTCCGCAGTTCGGCCGTGTCTTCGACAACCCCATCGGGAGCGCAGGTCGATTCATCGGCTTCTCGCCGCGGCTCGAGGCAATCTCTTGGTCCCGCTTTTGGTTTTTACTGGTTATTCGGCTCTTAGCTAGTCGTGGCTGCAGGCTCAGTAGTTCTGCTTGCAGGGTTTGAGTAATGTGCGGTGCGCGACCCATACTCGAGTCTGCTCTCTAATTCTTGGCGCTGATGATGAACCACTCACCGCACCCCTTCACCGATAAGCTCCTCCTGAGGGCGAAGTCGGTCTCATTTATTACCCAATGACCGTATCAGCCAACACGCTTTGTATCGAAAGACAGGAAGTCATTCGCAGCTCGCGGCCGATTTCGTCGATTATCACCTGCTTTGCAGTGCTTGCCAGCGGAGCGCTGCTCTTAACGATAGGGCGCTTTTTTTTGGATGTTTTTGGGCCGCTCGCTGATACCGGCTTCAGCGATCCCGCCGCGGCACATCTTTAAGATGGACAACTTCAGTGGAATTCTGACCGCCGGTTTTTATATCTGACCTCTCGCGCATTTGGCACGAGGTCACAAATCGAGTCGGCTCGCCCACTCCTCCGAGGCACTTCCATGATCACAATCTCGCCTAACAGGACGAGTCATATCGACCCTTGGGGTGCACTTGCCTGCGCGGTTGCAGCTATGCTGTTCGCGGCCAAGGGGATTTTTGCGAAGGCGCTTTATGCGCACGGCCTGAGCTTCGAGGGCGTGGTCGCTATCCGCGCCATGATCTCCTTGCCACTCTTCTGGTGGTTTGCGCTACGACGAGAATCTCTGAGCGCTGTCGCCTCGACACCGCCCCGCGCCATCCTCATCGCAGCACTTGCAGGTGCATTGAGCTACTACCTTGGGGCACTGCTCGACTTTTTCGCACTCACCATGATTGACGCGAGCATCGAACGCGTCCTCATCTTCAGCTATCCGGCGATGGTAGTGATCTTTACCTCCGCGCGAGATAGGCACTGGCCCGAACCGCGGGTATTGGCCGCTACGCTCCTTGCATACCTCGGAATTTTTTTACTGTGGGTGGATTCGATTTGACGGAGCTGCGAGCAAACCTACTCAGCGCTCTGTTCGTAATCGGCTCTGCGCTCTCCTATGCTATCTATTTTTTGGTGAGCGAAACTTACACGCGCTCGGTCGGTAGTGCGCGCTTCACGCTCATCGCGATGACGGCAGCGACGGTCTGCCTCGGACCCCATTACCTCTTTTTGCACGGGGCCGAAGAGCTCGTAACAATCGCACCAACCGGATGGCTGCTGGTAATCGGTATCGCGCTCTTCTGCGTGTTTTTGCCCGTTTCATTACAGGCCGAGGGCGTGAGAAGAATTGGGGCCGAAAGAGGTGCCGTGCTGTCTACGGTTGGTCCGCCGACAACTGTAATTCTCGCGTACGTTCTGCTCGGCGAGCGTTTGTCGGCGTGGCAATGGGCGGGCATCGCGCTGACCGTGCTCGGTATTATGATGCTAGACCTCGCCCGCTCAAAAAAGCTCTGAGGCGCAGCGATCGATCGGTGGTGGCATACTTTCCCGTAGCAAGCGGAGATTCAACGTGAGCCATACCCCTATCAAGGTTTCCCCGACTCGCTATCGCGAGTCCTTCGGCCGGTATTTCGAGGACTTTGTCGTTGGCGACACCTACGAGCACAGGCCCGGGCGAACCATCAGCGAAGCCGATAACACCTGGTTCACGCTGCTCACCATGAACACTCATCCCCTGCATTTCGATGCTGAGTACGGTAAGGCATCAGAGTTCGGTCGCTGTCTCGTCGCCTCCCCGCTCACGCTCGCGATCCTAGTCGGCATGAGCGTCACGGATGTCAGCCAAAAAGCGATCGCCAATCTCGGGTGGAAGGACATCCGCATGACTGCGCCGGTATTCCCTGGCGATACGCTGAAAGCCGAGTCCGAGGTCCTCGACAAGCGTGACTCAAGTTCCAGACCGACTGCGGGTGTCGTCACCGTACGCACGACCGGAAAGAATCAAGATTGCAAGGTGGTCTGCACTTTCGAGCGCAGCATCCTCGTCGCGAAACGCGGTCATGCGGTCGAGGACCGCATGGGCTACTAAAACACCGTCGGAGTTCGAACTATGAGTGACAATGTCGATCAGGAAGTCATCGACAGCATCGAACGCTGGGTCCAGCGAGAGCTCAGGCCTGTCGCTAAAAAATTTGACCATGCTGACGAGTATCCGGAAGACATCGTCGAGCAAATGAAAGAGCTCGGCCTATTCGGCGCCACGATACTACCTGAATATGGCGGGCTCGGGCTCTCCGCCTCCACCTATGCCAGAATCGTGATAAGCATCGCCTCGGTTTGGATGGCACCGGTCGGTATCTTCAATTCGCATCTCATCATGGCGGCGTGCGTGCAGCGCCACGGCACGAGCGAACAGAAATCGAGATGGCTACCCCGCTTCGCGAAAGGCGAAATCCGCGGCGGCGTCGGCCTCACCGAGCCAAACGCGGGCACCGACTTGCAGGCCATTCGAACGGTCGCCCGTCGTCACGGTGATCACTACGTTATCAACGGCACAAAGACCTGGATCACCAACGGCATCTACGGCAGTTGTTTCGGCGTGCTCGTGAAAACCGATCCTGACGCGCAACCTCGCCACAAGGGTATGTCGATGATCCTTTGTGAAAAAGGCGGAGGATTTAAAGCTTCTAGAAAAATTCGGAAATTGGGCTATAAGTCCATTGATAGCGCCGAACTTTTATTCGCCGATTATAAAGTGTCGGCCGATAACCTCATCGGCGGTATCGAAGGTCGCGGCTTTCAACAAGCGGTCGGCGGACTCGAGCTCGGTCGTATCAACGTGGCTGCGCGCGGAGCGGGCATCGCCGCCGGCGCTCTGCGTGACGCTCTGCGCTACGCCCAGGAGCGACAAACCTTCGGGAAGCCGATCGCCCACCATCAGGCGATCCAGCTCAAGCTCGCGGATATGGCGACGCGAGTCGAAGCGGCACGCCTGCTCATCGAGCAGGCCGCAAGAAAGTACGATACGGGCGAGCGCTGTGATCTCGAGTCGAGCATGGCGAAGCTTTTTGCTTCAGAGGCCGGGGTCGAAAACAGTCTCGAGGCCATGCGGATCTTTGGCGGCTACAGCTATTCCACCGATTTTGACGTCGAGCGCTACTACCGCGACGCGCCGCTCATGTGCATTGGCGAAGGCACCAATGAAATGCAGCGCATCATCATCGCGAAGCAGCTGATCGAGGGGAATCCCGTTTGAGTGACGCAACAACCAAACAAGGGCCGCCGCTGCCGCTGCGAGGCTTACGCGTGCTCACTTTCGAGGCCTTCGGCGCGGGCCCTTTCGGGTCCATGTATCTTGCCGATCTCGGTGCGGAGGTCGTCAAGATCGAGAACCGCCTACAAGGCGGGGATGCGACTCGTGGCATGGGGCCTTTTTTTCTCGGTGAGCACGACTCGTACTTCTTTCAGACCTTCAACCTCAACAAGCGCAGCGTCTGTCTCGACCTGAAGACCTCGGACGGGCAATACGCTTTCCAACGAATCGTGGCGAAGTCCGATGCGGTGCTCAACAACCTTCGCGGGGATCAACCGGACAAACTCGGTCTCACCTACGCCGCGCTCAAAAGCTCTAATCCGCGCATCGTGTGCGCACATTTGTCGGCCTACGGCCGCGACAACGAACGTCGTGGCTGGCCGGGCTATGACTACCTGATGCAAGCCGAGGCGGGTTACCTGCATGTCACCGGTGAGCCCGGCTCGCCGCCCGCCCGAATGGGTCTGTCAATCGTTGATTACATGACTGGAATCACGACGGCTCTCGCCTTGCTCGCCGCGCTTTTCGGTGCCGCGCGCAGCGGGACCGGTCGAGATGTAGATGTCAGTTTGTTCGATGTTGCGCTCCATCAACTCTCGTACCCGGGAACCTGGTACCTCAATGACGGCCTCGTAACCGGTCGCATACCGCGCAGCGCTCATCCGACGGCAACGCCCGTTCAGCTTTTTAAGACTGCAGACGGCTGGATTTTCATCATGTGTATGACCGAAAAATTTTGGCAGGAACTGATACGCATCATCGACGCGCCACAGATCGGTAAGGATCCGCGCTTCACCACTATGCCGCTTCGGCGCGAGCATCGAGAATCTTTGACGCCGCTACTCGATGTGGTGTTCGAACAGCACCCCACCTCTTACTGGCTTGCCAAACTTCAACGCGCACTGCCCGCAGCGCCAGTGAATGACCTGGCTCAAGCGCTGCAAAACCCCTTTCCCATTTCGACCGGCATGATCCGATCGACCCCGCATCCGTTGCGCGCAGATTTCCGCAGTTTCGCGAGCCCCATCAAACTCGATGGACAACGCCTCCCGACCAAGTCCGCGCCAGGCTTAGGCGCCGACACCGATACAGTACTTGCCGAGGTCGGTTACTCAGCCGAAGAAATTGAATCTCTGCGCGAGCGAGGCATCACGTGAAGCTTGAGGGCTTGCGCGTTGTCGATCTGTCGCAGTTCCTACCGGGACCGCAGCTCACATTGATGATGGCCGATCACGGCGCTGAGGTAATCAAAATCGAGCCGCCGGGCGACGGCGAACCCGGTCGATACATCGGGCCACGCGAAGGCCGCCATACCGTTTTTTTTCGTAATACTCAGCGCGGCAAGAAAAGCTTCTGCGTCAATCTAAAGTCCAACGAAGGACGCGAGGCAGTTTTACGTCTCGCAGATACAGCGGATGTTTTCATCGAGGCGTTCCGTCCCGGGGTCGTCGATCGCTTGGGTGTTGGGTATGAGGCTGTTTCGGCTCGTAATCCGCGTATTGTTTACTGCTCGATCTCTGCGTTTGGGCAGAGCGGGCCGTACAGCGCCCTGCCCGCGCATGATCTGGCGACCGAAGCCTTGAGCGGCATCGTCAGCTTGAATGAAGGTAACGATGGCGAGCCAGTCATGCCGCACGTGCCGGTAGCAGACATCACCGCATCTCTGCACGCGCTCTCGGGCGTCCTCATGGCGCTGTTACGGAGAGAGAGAACCGGTCGCGGCGATTACATAGACGTTGCGATGCTCGACTCCGCTATCACCTGGACACTCAACATCACCGGCTCCACTTTCGCACACAAGACACCGCCCAAACCCAAAGAGGAACGAAGCCTCGGCGGTTCGGCTTTTTACAACATCTACCGAACGAGCGACGGACTTCACGTCGTACTCGCCGCGCAGGAGCTCAAGTTCGTACGAAAACTTTTGGGCGAGCTCGGTCGCCTCGACTTCGTCGAGCTTTGCGAGCGTGGTCCCGGCGTCCACCAAACCCCGCTCATTGCTTATTTGCGTGAGCTCTTTGCGACACGTACCCGAACCGAGTGGGTCGACTGGTTCCGAGGCAAGGACGTGGGGTTCGCCTGGGTCAATAACCTCCGCGAGGCGTTTGACGACCCTCAAGTGCGGGCTCGAGGCATGCGCTTGCTCGACGAACAGGGTTACGAGCACATCGGCCCACCCGTGAAGTTTCGTCAGGAACCCGCCGCGCCGAGGCTTCGACTGCCAGAGATCGGCGAGCACAATTCCGAAATCTTCCGCGAACTCGGCTACGATGATGCGGCGATCAAGGCGTTTGCGAAGACCCTGGAAGCTGGCGGATCCAGCCATCGGTAGCCACCGGCGAAACTGCCGCCGATCACACGGGAGACGGTATGCACTTTGATTACAGCGATCGCGTCAAAGTACTCCGCGGGCGACTGCTTGTATTCATGGACACGCACGTGTACCCGAGCGAGCAGAGCTTCTTTAACGAAATCGCTGTGCACCGCGCTGCCGGTAATCCCTGGGTTCCGACTAAAGTCGTCGAGGAATTGAAGATTAAGGCGCGCGCCGTGGGACTCTGGAATCTTTTTCTGCCGCACAGCGCCCGAGCCCCTGAAGGGCTCGACAACCTCGAATACGCACCGCTCTGCGAAATCATGGGTCGCGTGCCTTTCGCTGCCGAAGTATTCAATTGCTCAGCGCCGGATACGGGTAATATGGAAGTGCTCGAGCGCTATGCGAGCGAAGAGCTGAAAGATCGCTGGCTCGAGCCGTTGCTAAAGGGCGAGATCAGATCCGCCTTCCTTATGACCGAACCGGACGTCGCTTCTTCCGATGCCACCAATATTGCCTGCCGCATCGAGCGCGAGGGCGACCACTACGTTATCAATGGTCGTAAATGGTGGGGGTCGGGCGCGGGAGATCCACGCTGTAAGGTCTACATCGTCATGGGACGCAGCAATCCGAATGCGCCGGTGCATTCGCAGCAGAGTATGGTCGTGGTACCGGCTGATACGCCAGGCATCAAGGTACTGCGTCCGCTGCCGGTTTTCGGTTACGACGACGCTCCGCACGGTCATATGGAGGTCTCGCTCACCGACGTACGAGTTCCTGTGAGCCACATGCTGCTCGGTGAGGGTTGTGGATTCGAAATCGCTCAAGGTCGCCTCGGCCCCGGACGCATCCATCACTGCATGCGCTCCATCGGCATCGCCGAACGCGCTCTCGAGCTAATGCGCGACAGACTCCTACGGCGAGTTGCTTTCGGCAAACCGATTGCCACACAGGGGGTCTGGCGCGAACGCATCGCCGAATCGCGCATCGCGATCGAGCAAGCCAGACTGCTGACGCTTAAAGCGGCGTGGGTAATGGACGTTTCAGGCAATAAGGTCGCGCGAAATGAAATCGCGATGATCAAGGTCGTAGCACCGAATGTGGCACTGCGCGTCATCGATTGGGCGATTCAAGCTCACGGCGGCGGCGGCGTAAGCGATGACTTCCCCCTCGCCTACGCCTACGCCTCGCAGCGAACCTTGCGCCTCGCCGATGGTCCGGATGAAGTTCATCGCGATGCCATCGCTAAAGGTGAGTTCCGAAAATGCATTCCAAAAAACTGAGCACCCGATAAAATGAAAAATCTGTTTTCTATTTCGGGCAAAGTAGCGCTCGTCACCGGCGGCTCTCGAGGCATCGGCGAGATGATCGCAGCGGGCTTCCTCGCTAACGGGGCGAAGGTTTACATCAGCGCTCGTAAGGCTGATGCCTGCGCCGAAACCGCCGCCCGCCTCGCTCGAACGCATGGCGGTCAGTGCGATGCGCTACCCGCTGATCTCTCGAAAATCGAAGGGGTGACCGCGCTCGCAAAAGCCCTCGCCGAACGCGAAACCCGACTCGACTTGCTCGTCAACAATGCAGGCGCCTCGTGGGGCGCTCCGATCGAAGCCTTCCCGGAACGCGGCTGGGACAAGGTCATGAACACCAACGTCAAAGGCGCATTTTTTTTGATCCAGGCTGTGCTTCCAATGCTTCGCGCGGCGGCCACAAAAGACAACCCGGCGCGCGTCATCAATATCGGCTCCATCGACGGCATCGGTAAGCCACTATTCGAGACCTACTCTTACGGTCCCTCGAAGGCAGCACTGCATCACCTCACTCGACTGCTCGCTGCTCGTCTTGTTCCTGAGCACATCATCGTCAACGCCATCGCTCCAGGCCCGTTCCCGACTTGGATGTTAAGCACCGGTGTCGGATTCGGCGGAAGGGTCGAGGGTGATGGGGTCGATTGGGATGCCGTCGGTCGCGCCAACCCGAGCGGTCGAGTCGGCACGCCTGAGGACATTGCGGGGCTCGCTATCTTTCTATCCTCGCGAGCCGGCGCCTACACCGTAGGAGAGGTCATTACTTGCGACGGCGGGTTACTCGTCTCACGTTGATGCACCGCCTCGCCCTCGCTGCTCGGTTGTTCCTCGCAGTATCGACCGTTGTGCCGGTGCAAGGTGCGACCGCTAACGAACTCCAGGCAGTATTACGCCCGAATATCGTCGTCATCGTAGCCGACGATCTCGGCTACAGCGATATTGGGTCTTTCGGCAGTGAAATCCCGACGCCCAACCTTGATGCCCTCGCCAGAGAGGGCATGCGCTTCTCGAGTTTTCACGTATCTGGAGAATGCTCGCCCACACGCGCGATGTTACTCACCGGTATTCGTAGTCATCGAACTGGCGTCGGTGCCATGCACGAAACGGTACCTAAGGCGCTTGAGGGTAAACCGGGTTACCTCACCGTACTTAAACCTAACGTCGTCACCGTCAGTTCGCTGTTGCAACGCAGCGGCTATCGAACATATGCTGTCGGCAAGTGGCATGTTGGCAAAGAGGCACATAATCTTCCACCCGCTCGAGGTTTCGATCGTTCACTCATTCAGGGTGATAGCGGCTCGGATAATTGGGAAAGCGATCAGCGCTATCTTGCACTGACTGATCGAGTGTATTGGTTCGAAGATGGGAAGCGGGCGATGATGCCCAAAGAGTTTTACTCATCGCGTTTCTATGCCGATAAGGCTATCGACTATCTGCGCAATGACTGGGCTGGAAAGAAAGCTGCCAAACGACCACCGTTCTTCCTTTATTTTGCCTTTCAGGCAAACCATATTCCACTCCAGGCCCCGCCAGAATTCATTGAGCGCCAACGCGGTCGCTACGACGCGGGTTGGACTGCGCTGCGAAATCAGCGCTACGCCCGAACGATAGAGCTCGGCCTACTCCCGATTGGCACTCCCCTTGGAGGCTGGCCAGGACTCGAAAACTGGAACTTTCTGGATGCCAAGCGCCGCGCGTATGAGGCTCGTCGTATGGAGGTCTATGCCGGTATGGCCGAATCCATGGACTTCGAAATCGGACGTTTACGTGAAGCGATCCGCGCACTCGGTGCCGATGACAACACCCTCTTCGTCTTTCTTTCAGATAACGGCGCGGAACCCTCGGATCCATACGAATATTTTAGTGGTCGACTCTGGCTCGCGACTCAATACACCCGTAGCATCGATCGATTAGGCGCGAAAGGCGCTTATGCCTCAATCGGGCGCAATTGGGTCAGCGCTGCGGTCTCGCCCCTATCGACGCACAAGTTTTATGCCGGCGAAGGCGGACTACGCGTACCCCTCATTATTCGGTCGCCGTCGATATCCGCTCACAGCAAGACGCACGGACGGATTGTCTCAACCTTCACGCATGTGACGGACATTACACCCACACTGCTCGAACTCGCAGGCATCACTCATCCTGGCGCACCCGGTGGTCTTGAGCCCATAACCGGTCGGAGTCTCGTACCGCTGCTTCGCGACAATACCGCGCAGATTCGCGGACCCGCCGACACACTCGGCTACGAGCTCGCCGGCAACGCTGCGCTTTTCGAAGGCGATCTCAAGCTCGTGCGCAATCTTCCACCCATCGGCGATGGCGAATGGCGGTTGTTCGATATCGTCCGCGATGTGGGCGAAACCAAAGATCTTCGAGCTACTCGACCCCAAGACTATCGACGACTTCTCGCGGCTTACCAAAGATTTGAAATAGAAGACGGTGTACAGGCTCTGCCAGACGGCTACTCGCCGCAGCAGCAAATATCCATCAACGCCCTGCGTCGGGTCATCCTGCCCGAACTCGCGTGGCCTGCAGTGACCGTCGTCACCCTCTCGCTTTTTTGGCTTGCCCTGCGCAAACGCCGCCGACGGCGTTAATGGATGATGCCATTCGGTATCAACCAAGGATATCGCATGCACGTTATCGAGGCGCAGCGTTTCTCGTGCGTGCTGCTAGCGACGGAATTTCCGCCGTGATCGGGCCACGGGGTGAGTTTTTGGGTTTACGCCGGACTTCGAGCTGGTGGTTCGTCGCCCAACGATCACCCCTCGCAGCGGTGTTCTACCTTACCCATGATTCGGTAACTAGCCAGTACTTTGGTTTGTCGTACTCGGATTGCTGACCGCGCTGTCGGCCGGGCGCCGCCGCGCCGGTGTAACCTGAACTTAAGTCAGCCGAACCTGTCTAGGAATTTGGTGCCGATCTGTCGGGTAATCACAATTACGTCCGCTCTTTTTTTAAAAACTCTCCCCTTTGCTCTGCTTGTCGCCGCGGTTGGCTCAGTGTCTACCGCCGAGGCGCAGACGCAGCAAAACGCCGCGCAAAGTGTCGTGGACGAGATGGGTCTTGAGGAGGTGGTCGTGACGAGTCGTCGCGAACCCGGCGCGGTCATCGGCGACATCACGCCCGAGTTCCAGCTTTCGGCCCAAGAGATCCGTGCGCTCGGCGTAGGCTCCGTCTCCGAACTGCTTGCCGTGCTCGGGCCGCAACTCGGCAGCAGTCGCGGGCGCGGCGGCGGGCGCCCCGTGGTGCTCATCAACGGCGTGCGCGTATCAGGATTCGCCGAGATTCGCGATATTCCGGCGGAAGCCATCCTGCGTACCGATATCCTCCCGGAAGAAGTCGCACTGAAGTACGGTTATCGCGCCGACCAGCGCGTCGTAAACTTCGTGCTGCGCCCTCGCTTTCGTGCCTTCACATCAGAGGTCGGCGGAAGGGGCACAACTGACGGAGGACGCGAGGGTGCCGATCTCGGCGGCAACTGGCTTCGCATCCAACGCGATGATCGGCTGCAGTTCGATCTCAAAGCGCGTCGCGACGAGCGACTACTCGAAAGCGAGCGTCGTATCACGGCAGCCAACGGCTTTCCTAACGCAGACGCCGCCTTCCGCTCACTGGTGCCCACCGTGGATCAACTAACCGCGAATGCTGTGCTCGCGAGACCGATTTCTGAAGGGTCCTCCCTCACGCTGAACGCCGCGCTCGATGATACTCGACAACGCACACTGCTCGGTCTGCGCTCATCGATGACAGGTCCGCTGCCGTTGCAACGCGATGTCGATTCCCGCGACGTTCGTTTGAGCGGTTTACTTCAGGGGACTCGCGCTGGCTGGCGATGGTCCACAAACTTCAATTCCGAACGCACCGATTCGGGCACCTCAACAAGCGGCGACTCTCTCCTCGCTACCTCGCGAAGTGATTCGGCCGATATCGATTTCGTCGCCAACGGTTCGCCCATCGATCTTCCGGACGGACCGCTAACTCTGACTGCCAAAGCTGGTGTCAGTACGCGAAGTATCGATAGCGTTTCTACGCGCTTTGGAACCCGACTCTCGACCGCTCTCTCGCGTAATCAGAAAGATACACAGATTAACTTTGATCTGCCGCTCTGGCGCGACGAAGCTGAGCAGGCTACGCTCGGAGCTAATTTCAATTATGTGATCGAGGACATCTCCGATGTCGGCTCGCTACGCACGCTCGGTTATGGCCTCAATTGGGTCATGGCACGTAAGCTTCGACTCATCCTATCCGTGACCGATGAAGTGGGCGCACCCTCAATGCAGCAACTCGGTGGCGCCGTCGTCTCAACGCCGTTCTCTCGCATCTTTGACTCCTCGCGAAACGAAACCGTCGAGGTTGATCGTATCACCGGCGGCAACTCGCTACTGACGCCGGATCGACGCGAGGTATTTAAAGTTAGCATTGGCTCGCGGCCCCTTGAAGACGTCGACTTCGACGTCAACGCCGACTACGTACGTACCCGCTCTCGCAACATCATCGCCGACCTGCCGCTCGCTACTCCCGATCTCGAGCGCGCTTTTCCGGCCCGTTTTCAGCGAGACGCCTCCGGCCGACTGATCACCTTCGATGCGCGTGCGGTCAACCTTCAAAGCCGTGATCGCGACGAACTGCGCTTCTCGCTAAACCTCAGTCGACCGTGGGGACCACAACCGGAAGCCCCTTTCCCACAACGCGGCGGCGGGGGTTCGGGCGGTGCCGAGGGGCGGTCGCCGTTCGGCACACCAAATCCGACGAGATCGCCAACATTAGGAGCGCAAACATCGACTGAGGATGAGGCTGCCCGACGTGCCCGCGTGGCGCAAATCGGCGAGCGCTTTCTCGCTTTCGCGCGGCGCGGGAGCGCACAAATCTCCTTGAGCTATACACAGCGCCTACAGGATGAGATCTCGCTCGCTCCGGGTCTATCGACCCTCGATCTGCTCGGCGGTGATTCGCTTTTCGATACGGGGGCTGCCGCACGCCACGAGCTCGAGTTGGCCATCGGCGCGAATCGCGATGGCTTCGGAGGCCGACTCGTCACCAATTGCCGTAGCGGTAGTCGAGGCTCAGGATCCACTGTCACGCAGCAGGGCGATCTCGACTTCTCGTCGCTAACCACGATCAACCTTCGCCTTTTCGTCGACCTCGGTTTGCAACGCTGGGCCCAGAACTACCCTTCACTTCGCGGCGCACGGGTCAGCCTAGTCGTCGGTAACCTGTTCAATGAGCGGCAATCAGTACGTTCACAGAATGGCATAGTGCCGATCATTTACCAGCCTGATCTCCTCGATCCGCAGGGCCGAGCCATCCGCATAACTTTCCGCAAAGTATTTTTCCCTAGCTTTCAGCTGCCGGGAGGTCGCACGGGCTAACGCGGGCTGCGATAATAGGCGTGATTCACGTTGTGTAGGCCCGCCATGCTCGAGACACTCATTCGCGTTCCTCCCGACCCGATTCTCGGCGTTACTGCCGCCCTCCAAAAAGACGAGTCAACTGACAAAGTTGACCTCGGAGTCGGGGTCTACAAAGACGATTCGGGAAAGACGCCGATTCCTCGGGCCGTGAAGCGCGCCGAGCAGGAAATGCTCGCCGCTCAAACCACTAAGACCTATCTCTCGCCAATCGGTAACCCGGACTTCAATACTCAAATGGCTGCCCTCACCCTCGGCAGCGACCTCGTCAATCGTAAGGGCGACTTGTCGCTGGCGCAGGCCCCAGGCGGCAGCGGGGCACTTCGACTCGGCGCCGAGCTCCTGCTTGCCGCTCGACCGGGTTCGAGCATCCACGTCAGCGATCCGACTTGGGCGAACCACGTTCCCTTGCTCGGTAACGCCGGACTGCGACTCGAAACATATCCCTACTACGACGCCGCCCGAAACACACTCGTATTCGATCGTATGATCGAACACTTTGATGCTCTGCCCGCCGGATCCGTCGTGCTGCTGCACGCCTGCTGCCACAACCCTACCGGCCAAGATCTCGACGGCGCGCAGTGGTCTGCGGTCGCCGAGGTCCTCGCGCGGCGCCGCCTCATGCCATTCATCGATATGGCTTACCACGGACTCGGCGAAGATCTCGATCGCGATGCCGCATCGATTCGCCTCATCGCTAAAGCGGTTCCGGAACTACTGGTCGCGGTGTCGTGCTCAAAGAATTTCGGTATCTATCGCGAACGAACTGGGATGCTCGCAGTGCTTTCGGCCGGCAGCGAACCGGCCTCGGTCGTCACCGGCCAGCTTAGCCGACTCGCCCGCTCCCTGTGGTCTATGCCGCCCGATCACGGTGCCGCGATCGTCGATCGGGTGTTGTCACAGCCTGAACTGCGGCAAGACTGGATGACCGAGCTGCATCACATGGCCAACCGCATCAATTCATTGCGGTCTCTGCTAGCCGATCGGCTGAGCGAGGCGACCCAGCGCGACTTTGGCTGGATCAAGGCGCAACGCGGCATGTTCTCGCGTCTGCCACTCTCAGCAGAGCAAGTCATCAATGCTCGCGAGGCGCTGCATATTTACATGGCACCCGATGGTCGCATCAATGTCGCGGGCGTGAGCTCCGCTAACGTCGATTACCTGACGACGGGCCTCGCGTCTGTGATGCGCGGATGAGCGGCGATCCAACTGCCGGACTCAGCGAGCCGGCGCTGCGTGCATGGTGGATGCCGTTTACGCACAACCGATATTTCAAGACGCATACACGTCTCATCACCTCCGGTAAGGGCGCCTACTACATTTTGGCTGATGGCAGACGCGTGTTCGATGGTTTGTCGGGACTATGGTGCTGCCCGCTCGGACACTCACCCGATCGCGTTGTCGAGGCCGTGCAACGCCAAGTGGCCACGCTCGACTTCAGCCCGAGCTTCCCCAAATGGGTCATCCCGCAGCGTTCTCGCTCGCTGAACGCATCGCCAAGTTTGCTGGCCGCCCCAACGATCGCGTTTTCTTCGTCAACTCGGGCTCGGAGGCCGTCGATACCGCGCTCAAGATCGCCGTGGCCTATCACCGCGCTCGGGGTCAGAGCTCACGGACGCGTATCATCGGTCGTGAACGCGGTTACCACGGCGTCGGCATAGGCGGCATCTCGATTAGCGGAATCGTATCGAACCGCAAGATGTTCGCGCCGCTCATGATTCCTGGAGTCGATCACCTGCCACACACCTTCGATCCGAAGCATATGGGGTTCTCGCGTGGTCAGCCCGGGTGGGGTGAGCACCTTGCAGACGAACTCGAGCGCCTCGTCGCTTTACATGATGCCAGCACCATCGCCGCCGTCATCGTCGAACCCATGCAGGGCTCAACGGGCGTAATCGTTCGTCCGCGCGGCTATCTACAAAAGTTGCGCGAAATCTGCTCGCATCACGGCATTTTGCTCATCTTCGACGAGGTCATTACCGGTTTCGGTAGACTCGGCAAACCGTTCGCTGCAAATTTCTTTGACGTCAAGCCTGACCTCATCACTTTCGCCACGGCCGTCAACAATGCTGCTGTTCCCCTTGGTGGCGTCATCGCCTCCGAGTCGATCTACGAAGTATTCATGAACGGGCCGGAGCACATGATTGAATTTTCCACGGCTACACGTACTCGGCGCATCCGCTCGGCGTCGCAGCGGCGCATGCTACCTTAGACGAATTGCAGGGGCGCGAGCTCATCGATCGCGCTGCCGCGCTTGCTCCCATACTCGAAGAGGCGATCCACTCGCTGCGCGGCGAACCACTCGTCACCGATATCCGTAATCTGGGTTTTGCGGCTGCCGTTGATGTGACGCCGGTACCGGGGAAACCCGCTTTGAGAGCGTTTCAGGTGTTCGAACAAGCGATCTCGCGGGGGCTGCTACCACGCTTTACCGGCGAGACGATCGCCCTAGCACCACCATTTATTTCGACCGAGGACGAAGTCCGTAACGCCGTCGAAATCTTGAGGGCATCGCTCCGAGCAGCGTCGTAGACCGCACTGCGGCCTAGATTACGCAAGACACGCCGGTCCCACCGAGACCGCAGTACCCATTCGGATTCTTGGCGAGGTACTGCTGGTGGTAGTCCTCAGCATAAAAAAAATTCGGTGCACAAATGATATCGGTGGTGATGGTGCCGAAGCCGCCGCCGGTCAGTCCAGATTGATAACGCTCACGACTTGCCTTGGCCTCCTCGAAATGGGCATCGCTCGTACAGTGGATGACCGAGCGATATTGCGTACCTATATCATTGCCCTGCCGCATACCTTGAGTGGGATCATGCCGCTCCCAAAAAACGCGCAACAGTTCGCCATAAGACACCTTGGCGGGATCGAAAATTACGCGCACCACCTCAGCATGCCCGGTGAGACCGCTGCAGACTTCCTCGTAGGTGGGATTTGGTGTGTATCCGCCAGCGTATCCGACCGACGTCGACACGACACCCGGGATTTTCCAAAAGAGTCGTTCGGCACCCCAGAAACATCCCATACCGAAGACGGCTTCGACCGTGCCCGCCGGAAACGGCGACTTCAGCGGCGCACCATTCACGAAATGCTGAGCGGGTACGGGCATGGGCGTAGAGCGCCCAGGCAGCGCTTTTACAGCATCGACGTTTTCAGCTTTGCGACGAAAGAGTGGCATTTCGTGGAGTTTGGGGGCATACGGCAGTATCTTCAAGCGGTGGGTTGTCCTCAAACCAGACGCTGAGTAACCTTAGTAAGTTATGACTGCCTGCCACGCTCACAACCTTAGGCGAGACCCCGTCTTAACGCCGAAATCGTTCGGGTTACGCGTTTCGCTCACGCCGGGCGACCCCTTTCGCACGATGCTCGGGGCCGACTGGAGTCGCACCCACTGGTTCGCCACCGAACGTGAGCGCGACGCGGCACTCGTCGAGATGAGCCGTAAACATGAATATTCGCGACCAGGCGATCGTCCCGCCCATGTCTACGAAAAGGTAGTAAGTCAGAACGTCCTGCCGAGGAATAAGTAAAACGTATTCTCGCCGCCTTCGCCGAACCCTGAACCGAGATAGACCGGTCCGAGTATCGTATCGAGACCCAAAAACATACTACCGTGGGTCAACGTCGACCCGAAGCTGATGTCGCCACGCTTATTCCAAACATTGCCGGTCTCGAGTGAGATGCCCGCGTAAGCCGGCACATTCAAAAAACCCTCCCCGCCCCGACCGATCTGTCGGTAGTAAAGAAGCCGCGCAATGGCGTAGTGTCGACCGTTTAACGAATTGGGCGCAAGTCCCGACAGGTTGAGAAAACCCCCAAGCGGAAACAGCGACCTAATAGTTTCTGGCTCCGAATCGACGTTGGTCCCGAAAGACGTCCACAGCACTCCGGTGTGACGCCCACGCGAACGAGCTGCAAGCCAGTCGATTGACACGAGATCTGCGCGTCGATCGGAGCCTAAGTTGGGTGCCTCGGCGCGCCATTCGGCCGTCAGATATTGTCCGCGCCGCGGGAAATTGCGGTTGTCGAGGACATCATAGGAGAACTTACCAAAGAACTCACGCAGGTCGAAGTCTTCAACCGCAAGCGCGGTGTCATCGCCGATACGTATCCGTGCCTGTCCCGATACCCGCCGAATGCCCGCGCGTATCTCGCCCCAATTTAAAAATTCTCGGCCGATGTCTAGACCATATTCTGTAGTTCGGAGACGGTATTCAGCGAGGCGAACGCCGTCTTCGATAAGCGGCACGTTACGAAGATCAAAGCTGGCTTTCGGCGCTACGAACCAGCGCGCAGCATCACCGAAAGGCATGTAGAGCTCAGTCAGAATCTTCGGTTCGGAACCAATCTGAAAATCCCATACCCACTCGGCCGCAAGAGGACCGATATCGGCAAGCGTGACGCGAGCCGCAGCGTTATAGCTCGAATTTCCGTTGAAATCGTCTTCTAAGTTTAGCCCGAAGCGTACGTAGTTCGGCCCCCACGAATTGCGGCGCGCTCTAAGTTCGAGCACGTCACCGCTCGCGCCGTCGCGCAGTCGATAGTCGACGCTCTCGAAGTTACCTCGGCCGAACAAGGTAGTGAGCCCGGCATCGAGACTCTCTGCAGTAGATAGATCGACGAGCCCGGAGCGCAGTAAGCGTTCGTATCGCGCCGAGTCGGCAGCCACGTGCACTTCTGCAACCCTCGGCGCTCCACCGCGCATCGCTGCCCGCGCGGTGAGAAAACGAGAGTAGTCAGCTTCGGAAAGCCGTAGCGCTGATAGGCGATCGCTCGCCGCTCGCGCCGCGGCCTCGCCCAGCTGCACCGCGCGTTCAACAATACCGAAGTCGAAACTCGACGCTTCGCCAAGCTCGGGGGTCAGCAGCACATCGGCCGGCTGCAGCGACTTTAGCTGTGCATCACTCCCGCGGCGGATGAGGATCGAGAGCATCTGATTGGAGATAGTCGCGACCGAATCGAGCGTCTCGCGCTTCCTTAAGGGGAAACCGACATCGACGACGATCAGTACGTCTGCGCCCATCTCACGCGCGAGCTCGACGGGCAAATTATTGGCGAGACCACCGTCGACGAGCAGACGACCGTCGATTTCGACGGGCGAAAATACTCCGGGCGCGGCAACGCTCGCACACATTGCCGACACGAGATCGCCGCGAGTGAGTTTGATCGGCTCGCCGGTCTCAAGGTCGGTGGCGACGGCACGAAACGGCGTCGGCAACGCATTAAAGACTTCGGTGCGAGCCACGGGTTGCGTGACCCGACGCAACGCTTGCGAAAGCCGCTGGCCCGACAGTAACCCCTTTGGAAGTCGGAAGATGCCGCTCTTGAGTCCGAGCGGGAAATCAATCAGAAAATTTTGATCTTCGCTCTTACGACGGAAACTCAGGCGGTCACGAGGACCGGGTTCTTGAAACGCCTCACGCCACTCGGGAGAATCGACGAACGCGGCGATCTCAACTGCGCTCAGCCCGGTCGCGTAAAGTCCACCGACCACCGCACCCATGCTGGTGCCGGCTATGGCATCGATGGGGATGCGCTCGGCCTCCAGAGCTTTGAGCACGCCGACATGCGCCGCCCCCCGTGCTCCGCCGCCCGACAAAACGAGCCCCACACGCAGACGTTCGGCGGCCACTTCCATTGAGACGGCGCATAGCGCAAATGCAATCCACAAAATTGATACTCGTATCACGAAGCAAGGATAACAAGCGATAATGCACTTATGCTCAATCTTGCTGTTTCAGCGCTGCTTCTCACGCCTGGGATCCCGCTCGAAGAGGTGGTCGTCACCGCTCGGCGGCGCGAGGAGCGGCTGGTCGATGTCGCAGCCAGTGTCTCGCGCCTGACGCCGGGTGATCTTGGTCGAATTGACTACTCCCACCACGCCGAAGGTCTAAATAAGATCCCCGGCGTGATCCTGCAGCGCGGTAGCGGTCAGGAGAGCCTGCTCGCGATCCGTTCTCCGGTGTTAACCGGGGCCGGCGCCTGCGGTGCCTTCCTGTTTCTCGAGGACGGTTTCTCGCTCAGACCCACCGGCTTCTGCAACGTCAACGAACTCTTTGAGACTAACACGGCACAGGCGGCCGCCATCGAGGTGATGCGCGGTCCCGGCAGCGTAGTGCACGGGGCAAATGCCGTGCACGGCGTGATCAACATCCTTACTCCCATCGCCATAGACCTCGAAGGCTTACGAGTCACGGCGCTTGCCGGCGTTGATGCGTTCAGATCGGTGGGTCTTGCCGTCGGTGACGGACGATCTGCGGCGCAGGGACTCTTTCGCCGTGACGGCGGATTCAGAGACGACTCCACGGTCAGCGAACTTAAACTCAACTTACTGCACGATCGCGAACTTGCGGGAGGTCAGCTACGCTGGCGGATAACCACGACGCGCCTCAATCAAGACACGGCTGGATTCATTCGCGGCCTCGACTCTTATCGCAATGTCACGCTTCGCCGCTCGAACCCGAACCCCGAGGCTTTTCGGGATGCCGACAGCCTGCGCATGTCGACCACCTGGAGCCGCAGTGAGTGTTCGAACTGCTACGATGAGGCCAGATTGATTCTGCGCCGCTCGTCGATGGCCTTCCTGCAGCATTTTCTGCTCGGTAAACCGCTCGAGAAAAACTCGCAGACCAGTGCGGCAGTCGGACTCGCGCGCAGTCGAACCCTCGCTTCCACAAGCTGGTCGTGGCGCGCAGGCTTCGATGCTGAGTGGGCCGATACCTCGCTACTCGAGATCCAGGATGGGCCCACGATTGAGGGCAGCGCCGCCGCTCGGGCGATACGACCTGCAGGTCGACACTATGACTATACGGTCGATGTCGCCTCTGTGGGCGCGAACGCATCACTTGAGCATCGCAGCGAAGCTTGGCTCTGGCGGGGATCCGTACGCGCCGATTACATTGAGTACTCGTATGACAACCTCATGCGTAACGGAAACACCGCCGAAGACGGCGCTAGCTGTCCTGGCGGCTGTCTTTACAGTCGCCCTGCCGATCGCAACGACTCCTTCTCACGCATCACGGCGCGGACCGAGGTTGTTCGTCATCTTAGTCCGACACAACATTTCTACGCAGTGCTTGCCGAGGGCTTTCGACCGCCAGAAATTACTGAGCTTTATCGACTGCAGCGTAACCAATCGGTTGCGGATCTCGATGCAGAGCGCATGCGCAGCGCCGAACTCGGCTGGAGATTCGCTTTCGGCAATCTCGTTGTTTATCGCGCACAAAAGGGCAACGTAATTCTGCGCGATGCGAACGGCTTCAATGTCATCGGCGGCCGTACGAGCCATGAGGGTATCGAGTACGAGCTCTCTTGGCAGGCGCTCCCGTGGCTGAGCGCCGATGCAGGCGGAACATTCGCCCGTCACCGCTACGATTTTTCCAGAGCGATCGAAGGCGGCGAGACCATTACAGCGGGTCGCGATATCGATACGGCCCCGCGACATACGCATCGTGTTGCACTGACCGTCCAACCATATCCCCTCGCCAAGGTTACGCTCGACGCCCGCGAGGTCGGCGCTTACTTTGCCGATGCGGCCAACACCCGCCGACATCCAGCGCAGACCGTGCTTGGCCTCCGTAGCCACTGGAAAGTCTCCGCACAGCTTTCCCTCAACTTGGAGGTGGAGAACCTCGCCGATCGGCTACTCGCAGACCGTGCTGACTTTGCCCAAGGCGACTGGCGTTACTTTCCGGCCCGTCGACGCAGCGCCTATGTCGGTATCGATTGGCGATCGCGCTAAAGACTGCGAGGAATTTGCTGCGTGATGCAGTGGATGTTTCCACCACCCAATAAAATCTCGCGCGTGGATACGCCCACCACTCGTCGAGTCTTGAAGACCTGCTGCAACTGTGCGAGCACCCTCCCATCGAGGCGCGGATCGAGTAGCGGTACGACCACGCCGCCGTTCGCGATATAAAAATTGATATAGCTCGCTGCGAGACGCTCGCCGCCTCGTCTCGGATTTGTCCCCGGGTGCGGAACGAGTCCTGCGGCTTCGCTATCCGTCCTTTTTAGCGGGCCCGGCATCGGAATACGATGGATCTTAAAGCGACGCCCACGCGCATCGCGTGCATCACTCAATCGCTCAAATGCATCGTGCGAGATTATCGACTGAGGATCGCTGGAATCTTCACACCAAAGAAGGGCGACCTCGCCCGGTGCAACGAAGCACGCAAGATTATCGATGTGGCCATCGGTTTCGTCGTTGAAGACACCACACCCGAGCCAAATAATTTTTGATGTTCCGGTGTATGCCTTCAGTAAGGTTTCGATTTGCCGACGTTCAAGGTTCGGGTTTCGATTGCGGTTAAGCAAGCATTCTTCGGTGACAAGCAATGTGCCCTCGCCGTCGGTATGAATCGCCCCACCCTCGCAGACGAATGGTGCTCGATATCTCTCGAGGCCTTCTTCGGCAAGTACACGACGGGCCACGAGTTCATCCCGATCCCACGACACATAGAGACCGTCCTCGAGTCCACCCCAGGCGTTAAAGTGCCAATCGACGCCACGTACAGTACCGTCCGACCCCACGACGCAGGTAGGGCCGACGTCGCGCAGCCACGCGTCATCGCTCTCAAGTCGGACCACGCGGATTCGCGGCTCCAAAGCCCGTCTCGCTTCAACGAACCGGCTCGGTGTGACGCCCACGGTGACAGGCTCGAATTGGGCGATGGCATGGGCTACCGCCGTGAACGCCCGCTGCGCCGGCAGAGCCTGTTCGCGCCAATTATCGGGACGCACCGGCCATAGCATCCAGCAACCACGATGCGGCTCGAATTCCGCAGGCATCCGAAAACCATCAGCCAGCGGTGATGAGAATAAGGGATCGTTCATCACTTGGATTCTATCGGAGCCGCCGTAAGAACGAACCGGAGGCGGACCACATGATAGGATTTACGCGGTCCAGCGGGAGTTCTTAATGAACGCCGGGCGCTCTAAAAGGAGTTCACTCAGCATGACATCGGCTACGAAGGTCACCCTCACACCACCTGCCGGTGGCGCCAAAATTACGATCAAGGACGGCAAGCTCGTTGTTCCCAATAATCCAATCGTTCCCTTTATCGAAGGTGACGGCACCGGTCCCGATATTTGGCGCGCCAGCGTCCGCGTCATCGATGCCGCGATTAACAAGGCCTACGGTGGCCATCGTAAGATCTACTGGCTCGAAGTCTACGCAGGCGAAAAGTCAAACAAAATGTTTAATACGTGGCTGCCCGACGAAACCGTCGCAGCCTGTCGCGAATACCTCGTGTCTATCAAAGGTCCGCTTACCACGCCAGTCGGCGGCGGCATCCGCTCGCTCAATGTCGCCCTGCGTCAGCTGCTCGATCTGTATGTCTGCCTGCGCCCGGTGCGTTGGTTTAAGGGCGTACCCTCACCCGTCAAGGCACCCGAGAAAGTCGACATGGTGATTTTCCGCGAGAATACCGAGGACATTTACGCTGGCATCGAGTTCGAACTCGGCGCTGAGGAGAACAAAAAATTCAAAGAGCTGTTAAGGGCTAACTTCCCAAAGGCCTATGCCAAGATCCGGTTCCCCGAAACCTCGGGCATCGGTATCAAGCCCGTGTCGCTCGAAGGCACGGAGCGTCTTTTCCGCGCAGCGGTGGAATACGCCGTTGTTAATAAGCGCACGAGCATTACCATCGTCCACAAAGGTAACATCCAGAAGTTCACCGAAGGCGCTTTCCGAAACTGGTCATACGCCTTGGCGGAGCGCGAGTTCTCAGGCCAGACCTACGGGTGGGAACAGTGGGAGCGGACCAAAGCTGAAAAAGGCGAGAAGGCCGCCAACGCCGAAATGGATGCCGCGAAAAAGTCGGGCAAAATCATCATCAAGGATGCCATTGCCGACATCACGCTGCAGCAGGTGCTAACGCGGCCCAACGAGTTCGACGTGCTCGCCACCTGCAATCTCAACGGTGACTACCTCTCCGACGCCCTCGCCGCTCAGGTCGGTGGCATCGGCATCGCCCCGGGCGCCAACATCAACTATGTCACGGGTCATGCCGTGTTCGAAGCCACCCACGGTACGGCGCCGAGGTACGCAAACCTCGACAAGGTCAATCCGGGCTCGGTGCTGCTCTCAGGCGAGATGATGCTTCGTTATATGGGCTGGACCGAGGCGGCTGACGCCGTCATCACTGCCATGGACCGTACCATCGATCAGAAGACCGTGACCTACGACTTCGCACGACTCATGGAGGGAGCCAAGGAAGTCAAATGCAGCGAGTTCGCCGACGCGCTCATCAGCAACCTCTAAAGGTATCGCGGTGACCGCCGAGACCCTAATCGAACAAGGATCTCGGCGGATCGCCGTGGCATTCGCTGCGTACAACCGCGAATTCCGCGATATTACGCGGCGAGCGCCCAATCGCTTCGATGCACGCGATTGGCGCGGTAGCCAGCAAGATGCCGTGGAACGCATCGAACTCTACGACCGCTGGGTCAACCAGACTGTTACTAGCTCCCGTCAGGGACTGGATGACTCCGCACTCAACCGAAAACTCTGGTCGGCAATGCGCGATCGATTCCACTCGCGCACTGCTGGTCTCCCTGACGCGGCCTTCGCCCGTACCTTCTTTAGTTCGGTCTCCCGTCGCGTTTTTGGCACTGTCGGTGTGGCGACCGATATCGAGTTCGTCGGCATCGATCTCGACCCACTCGAGGGCGCTGGCGATAATGCGGAGATCGAGTCTTACCGAAATCGGGGTAGCCTTGAGCTCGTCGTCGAGGAACTTCTCGGTAATATCCACCTGCGCAGCCCTTGGATCGATTTCGAAAAAAGTGTTCGCAATGTCACGATCGAAATCCGGGATCAGGTCCGGGGGCGTCTCCCGAAAAACATTGATGTCGATGCTGCCTTACAGCATATCGAAATCTTAAAGCTGCTATTTTTTCAGAGCACCCGCGCCTACGTTGTAGGTCAGCTGGTTGTCGATGGGCTGCGACTGCCATTGCTGCTCGCCCTAGAAAATACCGATCGCGGGCTCTACATCGACGCAGTGATGCTTGAGGAGGACGAGCTCAGTATCGTCTTCGGTTTCACGCGCTCATACTTCCACGCCGATATTGAGCGTGTCGTGGAGACCGTGGTGTTCTTGCGGCAACTTTTACCTCGCAAATCACTCTCGGAGCTTTTTACCGTTCTCGGTCGTGTACGACAGGGTAAAGCCGAGCGCTATCGCGAGCTTGTGCGGCATCTGCAGAACTCGGATGATCTTTTCGCACACGCGCCGGGCGAACGCGGGCTCGTCATGATCTGCTTCACTCGGCCCTCGCTGGATGTCGTCTTCAAACTGATCCGCGATCACTTTTCGCCCGTGAAGACGGTACGTCGGCAAGACGTTATCGACAAATATAAGTTTGTATTCCGGCATGATCGCGCGGGTCGACTCGTCGACGCACAGGAGTTCAAGCGGGTGCGGCTGCCGAAAGCACGCTTCACGTCAGAACTCATCGAAGAGTTACTATCAGAAGCCGCCGAGACCGTACACATCGATGGTGACGATCTCGTCTTCGATCATATGTACATTGAACGACGTATGGCGCCGCTCAACCTCTACCTGCGCGAGGCGGCACCTGAGGCCGCAGATAAGGCCATTCGCGATCGGGTGCTTTCAAATATCTTTACCGGTGATCTGCCGTTCAAAAATTTTGGCGTTACCCGTCATGGCCGCGTAATCTTTTACGATTATGACGAGCTTTGTCAGGTCACGGACTGCCGCTTCCGCGAGATGCCGCGCCCCCATAACGAGGAAGACGAATTTCGGGGCGAAACCTGGTTTTACGTTGCCGACAAGGATGTATTCCCCGAGACGTTCCTCAATTTCCTGGCATTCAACGATGCACAGCAGGCGCTTTTCCGTCGCACTCACGGCGATCTGCTCGCGGCCGATTTCTGGCGCAGTATCCAGTAGCGAGTCAAGGAAGGGGCCGTCCTCGAGGTTCTGCCCTATCGGCCGCGGCAGTTCGGACAGTCACTGAACGCACCGAGTTCGCGTTGATTCGGTAGCGGATCGCCGTGTAAGGCGATAGACTCGAGTCGTGTCGTCTCTCAATAATATCCGCGTCCGTCCTCGAGACATCCATTTCTCGATGGAGTCTGCTCGGGGGCGCTACTGGCTCGGGGGCGATCCAGTTGGAACCGCCGTGCTCAATGGTCTGTCGCTGGTATTTCCGGACGGCGAAAAACTGTTCATGGATGCGGTACGTCACTTTCGCGACAAAGTCTCCGGGCAATTAGCAGATGATGTGCGACACTTTCTCGTGCAGGAAGCCATGCACTCGCGAGAGCATGACGCTCTTAACGCCACCATCGACCGCAGTAAGTATCCGGTCAACGAGATTCTCGGGCGCATCCAGATTCGTATTGCCTTGACTCGTTCCAAAGGTCCGTATGCGATGCTACTGTCGACCATCGCGCTTGAGCATTTCACGGCCATGATGGCCGATATGCTCATACAGAATCGGGGCTTATTCGCAAGTGTCGATCCCGAGATCGCACGACTTTGGCGCTGGCACGCGCTCGAGGAAACCGAACATAAGGCAGTCGCCTTCGACGTTTTCCTTGAGGCGACGAAACACTGGTCGCCGCTCAAGCGCTATCTGCTGCGCTGTTGGTCGATGATGTACGTCACCTACAACTTCACTCGGAACGTCGCCAATCACGGGAGTTGCTTGCTGCAGGCGGATGGATACAGCGATGCGGAGGCGAAAAAGGCTGTCTTAAGGTTTCTTTGGCGCGATCCGGGAATCTTTCGTCGGGTTTGGCGCAGTTACTTCGCTTGGTACCGCCCGGGGTTCCACCCCTGGGATCTCGACAACCGCGTCGCACTCGCCGAGTGGCGCGCGGAGTTCGACGTTACCTGATCGCAGCCCCGGGCGTCAGACCATGCGGCAATCCAACGCCTGATCAGTTCGACCCCCTCGTCATGGGGTAGCGCGCGGCCGAGCTCCGGCATCATCGCGTCGGGGTCGGTAGAAGCCATCCGATACACAGTGATCGATTCGTCCGGCTGTCCCGGCACGATGCCGAAGCGCCGGTTTCCCGTGCCCCGTCCAGCGGCAATCGGCGACTTGCACACGCCAAGGGCGACCGCAGAGGTCTCGGCGGCCTCCAGAGATAACCCTGAGGTGTCTGCGGGCCCCTGTCGGTTGTGACAGTGGCCACAATTGATATCAAGATAGGCGCGAGCACGAGCCTCGAACGGAGCCGCTGGATCATCCCAAACCGCTGCACGGGGCAAGGACACACCGAACGACCTCGCTCGCGTCAAGGGATCGTCAGCGGGTATCGCGAGCTTCCCGAGCTCCGCCCAATGTTCGAGCTGATTTCGTCGGCCGAGCCTCCCACCGTAATCATGATCGCGATTGAGGTGGCGCGCCTTGAGCCCGATTGGCCACAGCGACCCGCGCTTCACATCGGTGGCATGGCATCCGGCGCATTGGTTGACGTCGGGGACGACGTAATCGAAATCTACCATGCTCTGCACCGCACCTCCCCGCTCACTCACCAGTTGCAGCGCACGGACCGCCCCCGTACGTTCGCGTCGCGCCTCACGCTGAGCCGCGTCCCACACATACGTCGAAGCCGCCCAACCGGAAGCGCGACGCACCAGTATCCGGGTCTCGATCAAATGAACTGCATTGAGCACGAGACGACCACCGGCCTCATGACCGAGCGCCTCAGATGTTTTGACGACTTGCGTACGATCGCCGGTCGTTGCGAGCGGGTAGTAGAAGGTTTTGCTAACGATGGTACCAATCGGAAACTCGAACGAACTATCGGACGAATAATTTGATTGCGTTCCTTCGGGCATCCATACCGTGCGTAGCTTGTGAGAGTAGTCACTGAAGAGCGGCGTGTTGAGCTCGTACTCGATAACGCCAGCGCGAGGAACGAGTCTCCCTTCCTCGATCGCGAATACACCCCACTCTGCGAGTGTCTCCGGATCGACCGTCTTATGGAACACCGGGTGGGTGGGCACTGGCGAACAGCCGACAAGCACCGCTGCAGTAATCAGCAACGACAGTAGTCTCGTCGCAGCCCGAACCCGCCCACGTGTCACAACTTGAGCTCCACCGGCGGCAGAGACGCGAGGCTGCAGTTGTGCTCGAGTCTAGAAACCTTGGGATTACGATATTCTCCCGGCCCGTCGGCATTCAGTACTTCCCCGACATCACGAACACAAATGGCAAGATTCGGCGGCAGATTACCATTCTGCATTTTCTTTGAGTCGACATACCCATCCCAGAGCACAGGCGGAAACCGCCCGCTCAGCCCGAAAACGGCCAGCTTCAACGCCTTGAGATCGAGCCCGTCCGGCGCATTGCCACCACCGACGTACCGATTGCCGTGTACGTGTATCGCTTCAGGATACGGATCGAAAATCTCCGCGACGCCTTTCTCGGTCATATAGCCGGTCGAGAAGTAGCTCGAGATGATCACGTGTGCCGTTGCATTGTCGGTAAAGTCGTTATCGAAGATCTCCACTTGGTCGTTCGAGTTGATGACCACGCCAGATCCTGCCGGCACGCTCGCGACCGGCGTGCCCTTCGCACCAAAGTTTGCCGTGTTGTTGGCGTAAATCTTGTTACGAAAAACTCGAGCGCCCTCACCGCGCTGCGGCAGGTTCGGCATGTTGAACACTAGCACGCCACCCGTATTCTCCGTTACGACGTTTTCATAGACGTCGGCCCGACGGGAGTTTTCGATCTCGATGCCCGCCACGTTGAGTCGAGCGGTGTTGCGACGGACGATGATGTCCTCCGACTGCCCCACGTAAATGCCGGCATCCGATGCGCCGATGACGAGACAATTTTCGATCAGCACTTGCTTGGTCCGCACCGGATACAGTCCGTAAGCACCATTGGCCGTGCTGGGACCGTCCGTCCACTCGATGCGCAGCCCGCGCAGCGTAATGCGTTCACCCTCGTTCACCTTCACGGCATCGCCGCGCGTGTCTTCAATCGCCACGTTTTCCAGAGTGAAGTCGCTCGCGTTCACCAGCAGCCCTTCTGCCCCTACTTTCTGCCCCTTGAACGACAGGACAGTCTCGTTCATGCCCGCGCCACGGATCGTGACGCCGCTGACTCGCAAACTCAGACTGCGATCTAGGGTGTAGCGTCCAGCGGGGATTTCGATGACCTCACCGGGCTTGGCATCGATTAGCCGGGTCTGCAGCTCCCGCTGAAAATTTGTGTCGATGGGTGCGTTGTCTTTGGTGCTGCAACCCGCAAGCACCCACGACAGCGCGACAACCACCCACATCCGCCTCGGCAATATGCCTTCTTGATATTTCATTGACCCGCCTTCTCAAGCGCTTGGGAAAGATCTGCCTTCAAGTCTTCGAT
>Ga0194128_10000526_pt1:0-20000 | contig 69750 bp, 65 predicted proteins | sample TA2KigCa65mmetaG_FD_148650 | JGI IMG/M metagenome (GOLD analysis project Ga0194128, IMG submission 148650) | Freshwater microbial communities from Lake Tanganyika, Tanzania - TA2015037 Kigoma Deep Cast 65m | ecosystem: Environmental > Aquatic > Freshwater > Lake | place: Tanzania: Lake...
GGCTGCTCCGTGATTCCGTCTCGTGCGCGCTATAGCCGCGCGCCTTTGTGTCGCCACCGCTCAGCGGCTTTGGTGAAGTCAGGCGTCCACGTAGCACCCTGTCCGAAATTCCGAACCCCCCGCTGTCTCATCCCATCATGTCGAATTGTTCAGCCGTATGAGTGCGTTCACGGAAGGCTCACAATCTGTTCGATGGTCCGCATCACGAGAGATGTGGCCTAGCCGTTCCTTGACTCTCTTTCCAGCGCTTTGCTAGACTCCATAATCCGAGCATAACTCCTTGAAACATCCATAAATTCTTGCGATCAGTCATCTCTAGCAACACGAGGTACCTGCTGTGATGAAGGCTTGGCTGTTTGACGAACTCTTCCGGTTCACGCCTGGGCGGCTATCCGTTGAAGGTATTCAGGGTGAGTGGGGGAGCGGCGATTTGGTCGCGGAGGAGGACGAGCTTCCGTCCGCGCCGGCAAACGTCCACGCGAAAGCGGGCAATGGGCGCGTCACTATTACGTGGGATCCGGTGCCGGGGGCCATGTATTACAATCTCTACTTCCAGACCACCAAGGGCGTCCAGATCAAATTTTCTGAACTGACCCGCCCCATCGCCAGTGCGGACGATTTCAAAACTGTCATCGGTGTGAAGAAAGACAAGGCAACTTGCTTGGAAGGTGCCACGAGCCCGTTCGTGCATGACGATCTTGCCAATGGCACCTGTTATCACTATGTCGTCACAGTAGTCACGCCGAAAGGTGAGAGCCTGGAATCGCAGGAAGTCATGGCGATTCCCTCCCCCTATTTGTTGGCAATGGTGATCGGCCAAGAAGGCGTGGGTGATGGAGAACTCAGTTCGCCCACCGGCATCGCACTCGACAAGGACGGCAATTTGTACGTGGCGGACACCGACAACCATTCAATTCAAAAGTTCGACAAGGCGGGAAAGTTTCTAGTCCGTTGGGGAGGTGAACCCAGTTCGCAAGAGGGACGGTTTTACTATCCGCGCGGGTTAGCGGTCGGGCCGGACGATGTGGTGTACGTTGCGGACAGTGGCAACAATCGCGTCCAGAAGTTCGATCTGGAAGGGAACGTTCAAAAAGCCTGGGGCAAGTTCGGATTCGCGTGGCGTGGCGCCGACATGGGCAAGTTCGACGTGCCGTGGGGGCTAGCCACGGATCAAGAAGGCAACGTCTATGTCTCCGATACAAGTAACGCCAGGATTCAGAAGTTCCAATCCGACGGACAACCGCTCTTGAAATGGGGCCGCGACGGCAGTTTTGACGGTGCATTCTTTTTCCCGCGCGGCGTGGCAGTCGATTTTGTCGGGAACATCTATGTGGCTGACGAGAGCAATAATCGCATCCAGAAGTTCGATCCACGCGGGAGTTTCTTGACCAAATGGGGGCGTGAAGGCAGCGGGCCAGGACAGTTCAAGTCCCCTTGGGGCATTGCCTGCGACGCGCTGGGCAACGTCTATGTGGTCGATAGCGGGAACCATCGGGTACAAAAATTTGATGGCAACGGGACCTTTCTGTGTGCCTTCGGCAATCGCGGCAAAACAGACGCACAGATGAATTTCCCCTATGGGATTGCAGTGGACAAGCAGGGCTGTGTTTTTGTCGTCGACAGCGGCAACGGTCGGGTGCTCAAGTACGTGCCGACCGAAGAAGAACAGAACCGTGGTAAGCAGGGGCCGGCGCAGGCCTACATAGAAGATGGCGCACAGCCGCCCCGGTCGGTGGCGGTGAAGGCCGGTGATACGGAAGTGTTTCTGAGCTGGATGGATGTGCCGAGAGCCGTCTCGTATAACCTCTATTTTAGTACGGCACCACAGCTGACTCCTCAAGGCGCGACCAAGATCGAAGGCGTGACCAACCCCTATACCCACACAGGGCTGACCAACGACACGCCATATTTTTACGCGATCACGGCTTCATTTGAAGACGAGACGGAAAGCGGCTTGTCGGAGGAAGTCACGGCAATACCGGTGCTCATTGACATCACGGCGCCGCAAAACCCCTATGTCGTCATCAACCATGGCGCGTTCATGACGAATTCGCCCGAGGTCGTGGTTACAGTTTCGGCCAACGACGTGGATACGGGCGTGGCTGCGTACTTTGTGTCGGAGAGCCCGTTGACGCCGATGGCCGGCACACCCGGCTGGGTCGAAGTGACACCGGCGTTGAAATTTGGCGCGACGGTCCCCTTCATTCTGTCTCCGGGCGACGGGCAGAAAACCATTTATGCTTGGTTCAAGGACGTCGGCAACAACGTGTCCACACCCGCCAGCGCCACGATTTTGGTCAATACCTCCGGTTATCTCTGTGTCGCAAAGTGGGGCAAGCCGGGCCGGGGCGCGTCGTTGCTGCATGGCGGCGAGTTCATGGCACCGATGTATGGCCTGTGCATCGATCAGCAGGGGGCGTTGTTTGTCACGGACAACGGGAATAATCGCATTCAGAAGTTCGATCCTACCGGCAACTTCATTATTCTGTGGGGTAACTTCGGCGCGGCAAACGCGAACTTCCACAATCCCACCGGGATCGCCTGCGACGGCAAGGGCGATGTGTGGGTGGTGGATACGAACAACCATCGTGTGCAGAAGTTCGATGGTAAACTGGGCGGCTATCTGATGAAATTCGGTTCGCGTGGCAATGGTGAGGGTCAGTTCAATGCGCCCTGGGGCATCGCGATCGACCGGGTGCGCGGCTTTGTCTATGTAGTGGACAGCGCGAATTTCCGGGTGCAGAAGTTCGACATGAGCGGCGAGTTCATCATGGCCTGGGGTAGTTTCGGGAATGGCGACGGCCAGTTTTATTTTCCGCGCGGGATTGCCGTGGACCAGAGCGACGGGTCGGTCTATGTGGTGGATATGGGCAATCACCGCATCCAAAAGTTCGACACTAGCACTAACGTGCTTCCACAGCTGCTCACCAAATGGGGCGGCAGTGCGGAGGCCGGCCATGCCAGCAGTCCGCTCGCACAGGAGGCGGGACAGCTCCGTTCTCCATGGGGGATCGCCGTGGACGGTGTGGGCGACGTGTATGTGTCGGATACGGGCAACCACCGCATCGAGAAATTCGATCGGGAAGGTAATTTTATTGCGCAATGGGGTGGGTTCGGGAACGGCGACGGCCAGTTCAATTTCCCCTATGGGATCACCGTGGATACGAAGGGCAGTGTGTTCATCGTCGATAGCGGAAACACACGCGTGCAGCAATTTATGCCGTCTGACGAGGGTAGCGAGCGGTTGCAGGAAGAGGCTGAAGTAGCCGCTGAGTTGACGCGAGTGCCAGGAAGTCTCAAGGTGTAAGGGGAGTCATCATGTTAGACAAAGAGCTGAGACAAGGATTGACCTTCGATGACGTGGTGCTTGTGCCGGCCAATTCACAGGTGCTACCGAATGAGGTCCAAACCAGCACCTTCGTGTCGCGCAATATCCGCATCAACATTCCGCTGGTCAGTGCGGCGATGGATACAGTGACCGAAGCGCGGTTGGCCATTGCCATGGCTCGCGAAGGCGGGATTGGGATTATTCATCGGGTCTTGTCGCCGGCCGATCAGGCCATGGAAGTCGATAAAGTGAAGAAGTCGGAAAGTGGTATGATTCTCGATCCGGTGACGATATCGCCAGACCAAACGATTCGCGACGCGCACAATCTCATGGCGCGGTATCGGATTTCCGGTATACCCGTGACCAAGGGGCGCAAGCTTGTGGGCATTCTCACAAACCGCGACTTGCGCTTCGAAAACCGCATGGCTCTCAAAGTGTCCCAGGTGATGAAGCGGGAAAAGCTGATCACGGCTTCGGAAGGCATCAGCCTGGAGAAAGCGCGGGAAATCCTCCATGAGCATCGCATTGAAAAGCTGCCGGTGGTAAACAAGCAGTTCGAACTGAAGGGGCTCATTACGATCAAGGATATCGAAAAGCGTATCAAGTACCCAAATGCCTGCAAGGATGTACATGGCCGGCTGCGGGTCGGGGCGGCAGTAGGCGTTGGGCCGGACACCGAAGAACGGGTGCAGTTGCTCAAGAAATTCGGCGTGGATCTGATGGTCGTCGATACGGCGCACGGCCATTCACAAGCGGTCTTGGATACCGTGAGGATGATCAAAAAGCAGCACCCAGAGATTGAGTTGATTGCCGGTAATATCGGCACGGCCGAGGCGGCCAAGGATCTGCTCAAGATGGGTGTCGATGCGGTGAAGGTCGGGGTGGGGCCCGGATCGATCTGCACAACGCGGATTGTGTCCGGGGCCGGGATGCCCCAATTGACGGCGATTGCCGATTGCGCCAAGGTGCTGAGCGGCAGCGGTGTGCCGGTGATCGCCGACGGCGGCATCAAGTTTTCGGGAGACATCACCAAAGCGCTGGCGGCCGGCGCGTCAGCGGTCATGCTCGGGGGGTTGCTGGCCGGCACCGAGGAATCGCCTGGGGAAACCGTACTCTATCAGGCCAGAACCTATAAGGTCTATCGCGGGATGGGTTCGATCGGTGCAATGGAACGCGGGGGCGGAGATCGATACGGGCAAGGAGGACGGGTAGCCCAGAAGTTGGTGCCCGAGGGGATTGAAGGGCGCGTACCGTATAAAGGTCCGTTGGCTGCCGTGGTCTATCAGCTGGTCGGCGGGGTCAAGTCAGGGATGGGGTATTGCGGGTGCAAGACGATTACCGATCTGCAACAGAACGCCACATTTATTCGTCAAACGGTGGCGGGCCTTCGAGAAAGCCACGTGCACGACGTCATCATTACCAAGGAAGCGCCGAACTACCGGATAGATTGGGAGTGAGTGTGCGTCAATTGTCAAGCGTGAACCGTCAATCGGCCTGATGATATGATCGGTCTTTCATGAGATTTTCGATTGACGTATGATGGTTGACCTCCCATGGAACTCTGGCACGATAGAATTCTGGTTCTCGATTTTGGGTCGCAGTATACTCAGCTGATTGCCCGCCGAATTCGCGAAGCACAGGTCTATTCCCAAATTCTCCCCTGCACGGTTCCACCGGCTACGGTCTTGGCTTATCGCCCTCGGGGGATCGTGCTCTCAGGGGGCCCCTCGAGCGTCTATGAGAAGAAAGCCCCGACCGTCGCCAAAGAGCTGTTTGATCAAGGCATCCCGATTCTGGGTATCTGCTACGGCATGCAGTTGGTGACGCATCTGTCCGGTGGAGTAGTCGCCAAGTCCGCGCATCGGGAATATGGCCGGGCCGAGCTCAAGCTCGACGCCACCGAAGATCTGTTTAAGGGCATTGGGCAGGGCAGCACGACCACCGTATGGATGTCGCATGGCGACCGGATCGAGCGGATGCCACCGGGGTTCCGGTCCATCGCACGTACGGATAATTCACCGATCGCTGCGATGAAACGAGATGACCGCAAACGGCGGATCTATTGCCTGCAATTCCATCCCGAGGTGGCCCACACGCCCGAAGGGGCGGCGATCCTCCGCAACTTTGTCTATGAGATTTGCAGCTGCAAGCCGACCTGGACGATGCAGTCATATGTTGAGACGGCGGTGAAACAGATTCGTGAACAGGTTGGCAAAGCACGGGTGATCTGCGCCTTGAGTGGGGGAGTCGATTCCTCGGTGGCAGCCGCGCTCACGCATCGTGCGATCGGCGACCAATTGACCTGCATCTTCGTCGATAATGGGGTATTGCGCGAGGGGGAGCGCAATCAGGTGCAGAAGACATTCGCGTCGCAGCTGCACCTCAATCTCCGTACCCTCGACGCCACGAAGCCGTTTCTGGCCGGTCTCAAGAATGTGACGGACCCGGAACGAAAGCGCAAGATCATCGGTCGGCAGTTCATCAAGCACTTCGAGGCGGAATCCAAGAAGCTGACGGGCGTCAAATATCTCGTCCAGGGCACGCTGTATCCGGACGTGATCGAGAGCGTCAGTTTCAAAGGCCCGTCGGCGACGATCAAGACGCATCACAACGTCGGTGGTTTGCCTGCGCGTATGAAGCTCAAACTCATTGAGCCGCTGCGAGAGCTCTTCAAAGACGAAGTGCGGGTGTTAGGAAAAGAACTGGGGTTGCCGGAGGACATCATTTGGCGCCAGCCATTTCCCGGTCCAGGCCTCGCGATTCGCGTGCTGGGTGCGGTGACGCCGGAGCGATTGGCGATTTTGCGCGCGGCGGAAACAATCGTGGATCAAGAAATTCGGAGCGCAGGACTCTATCGGGACATCTGGCAAGCTTTTGCGGTGCTGTTGCCGATTCGGACGGTCGGCGTCATGGGGGATCAGCGGACCTACGAGCATGTCCTTGCGATTCGTGCTGTTACGAGCGTGGACGGCATGACCGCCGATTGGGCGAAGATTCCTAACGAGGTCTTGGGCCGAATGTCCAGCCGGATCATCAACGAAGTGAAGGGCGTGAATCGGGTGGTCTACGACATCAGCTCCAAGCCGCCGTCAACAATAGAGTGGGAATAAGACGTTATGCGTCAACCGTTACACGTGAGAGAGAATCTTTCACGTGTGACGAATGGCGAATGAGGAAGATGGACGTTCGACTCCAAAAACTGATTGCCGGGACGGGGCTCGCGTCGCGCCGGAAGGCGGAACAGCTGATTGTTTCCGGGCGGGTGACCGTCAACGGCAAGATCGTGACAGCATTGGGGACGAAGGTCGATTCAGGGCGAGACCATGTGAAGGTGGATGGGAAACATTTGACCGCCGCGCAGCCGTTCGTCTATCTCATGTTGAATAAGCCGAAGCATGTCATGTCCACACTGGACGATCCGGGGGGGAGACCGACTGTCAAGGATTTTCTACGCGGGGTGTCCGTCCGGGTGTTTCCCGTTGGCCGGCTGGACTTCGACAGCGAAGGATTGATGCTGCTGACGAACAATGGCGAATTGGCTCAGGCGCTCCTGCATCCCCGCTATCATGTATCCAAGACCTATCTGATCAAGGTTAAAGGTATTTTAACGGATGAAGAGATTGGGCAACTGGAACGCGGGGTGAGGCTTGAAGATGGGATGACTAGTCCGGCACAGGTGAAGAAAGTCAGCAAGGCGGAGGTGAATTCGTGGCTAGAAGTCACGATCCGAGAAGGGCGTAAGCACCAAGTGAAGCGGATGCTGGAGTCGGTCGGCCATCCAGTGATTCGCTTGACCAGGATTAAGATGGGATCGTTGGTGCTGGGAGGGCTGGAACCGGGGGAGTTTCGGTTCTTGACCGACCGAGAAGCCAATGCCTTGCGGGAGTTGGTCGAAGAACGCGTCGACATAGTTGAGCGCGAGGGGACACTTCCCACCCGCCGGCGAAAGCCAGTATGGCGAGAAGGATGGGCCCGTCCAAAGAAAGCGAAAGTAGGATAACGACGATGATACAGCGAACACATCGGTGCGGTGAGTTGGCCAAGCAGCACGTGGGGCAATTCGTCGTATTGAACGGTTGGGTGCAGCGGCGCCGGGATCATGGCGCCGTCATGTTTATCGATTTGCGCGATCGCACCGGCCTAACACAGGTGGTGTTCAACGCCGAACGCAATGCCGTCATCCACAGGGCCGCCCACACGTTGCGGAGCGAGTGTGTGGTGTCGATTTCCGGACAGGTCATGACCCGCCCGGATAATTCCAGAAACCCTAACTTGCCGACCGGCGAGATCGAAGTGTTTGTGGATGCGGTGGAGATCTTAAGCGAAGCCAAGACACCGCCCTTTATGATCGAAGATGAGGCCGAAGTGACCGAGGCCATTCGTCTGAAATACCGCTATCTTGATCTGCGGCGGCCCAAGATGCAGCGGTTGTTGAGCATGCGTCACGCGATTTCGCAAGCGGCTCGCAATTTTCTCAATGCCGAGGGCTTTCTCGAAGTCGACACGCCAGTGTTGACCAAGAGTACGCCTGAGGGCGCGCGGGACTACTTGGTGCCCAGCCGTGTGAACGCCGGCCAATTTTTCGCCCTTCCGCAATCCCCGCAGCTGTTTAAGCAGGTGCTGATGGTGAGCGGCGTCGACCGGTACTATCAAATCGCCCGCTGTTTTCGCGACGAAGATCTGCGCAATGACCGGCAACCGGAGTTCACGCAAATCGATCTCGAATTGTCGTTCGTCGATCGCGATCACGTGATGGCATTGATGGAGCGGATGATCGTCACGCTTTTCAGGGAAGCCGGCGGCGTGCAGCTGTCGACGCCGTTCCTGCGCATGACCTATGCCGAGGCCATGGGACGGTATGGGTCGGACAAACCCGATCTGCGCTTCGATATGCCGCTCTATGATGTGACGGCGTTCGGTGCCGCGAGCGATTTTAAGGTGTTCAAGGATGCGGAGGTCAAAGGGGGGATCGTCAAGGCGTTGATTGTTAAAGGTGGCGCCGGGCTGTCGCGGACTCGGATCGATGCCTTGGGCGAAACGGCCAAGAGTTTCGGCGCGAAGGGCCTGGCGTGGCTCAAGATCACGGCTGAAGGCCAGTTGGAATCGGTCATCGCCAAATTCCTCGATGCCAAGGCGTTCGGCGCTGCGTTGCCGGAAGCCAAGCCGAGTGATCTTGTTTTGTTCGGCGCGGACAAGCCGGCGATTGTCCATGATGTATTGGGACGTATCAGGCTGCTGCTAGGCGAGGAATTGAACCTGATCGACAAGACTGTCTGGAAGCCACTATGGGTGACCGAGTTTCCGTTGCTCGACTATTCGCCTGAAGAAAAGCGGTATGTATTTATGCACAACCCCTTTGCCGCGCCAATGGACGAAGATCTGACTCTGCTGGGATCCGATCCGCTTAAAGTACGAGCGAAGGCCTATGACATGGTGCTGAATGGCAGCGAAATCGGTGGGGGGAGTATCCGCAACCATCGAAGCGAGATTCAGCTGAAGATTCTGGACCTGCTCGGCATCAACAAGGAACAGGCGCAGGCGAAGTTTGGCTTTTTGCTGGAGGCGCTGGATTATGGGGCGCCGCCGCACGGGGGGATCGCGTTTGGTCTGGACCGGCTCGTGATGCTGTTGGGCGGCGCTGATTCGATTCGGGACGTGATTGCATTTCCGAAAACCCAGCGGGCACAATGTCCGTTGACCGATGCCCCGTCGTCCGTCAGTACCGATCAACTCAAGGAACTGCGCATCAAACTGGATCTGATCGAGTAGGGAGCGCGTCATCTGCATGGCCGGCAATACGTTCGGCAGAATCTTCACCGTCACCTCGTTTGGCGAAAGCCACGGGCCGGGGATTGGCTGCGTCGTCGATGGGTGTCCACCCGGTCTGGCTCTCTCAGTGGAAGATATCCAAAAAGATCTCGATCGGCGCAAGCCCGGTACGTCTCGCCACGTCACACAGCGACAGGAATCAGATACCGTTGAAATTCTCTCAGGTGTATTTGAGGGAAAGACCACGGGCACGCCAATCGCGTTGCTGATTCGCAACGAGGATCAGCGCAGCCGAGATTACGAGAATTTGATCGATACTTTCCGGCCCGGGCACGCGGATTATACCTATTGGCAGAAGTACGGGATTCGCGATCATCGTGGCGGGGGAAGAGCCTCAGCCCGTGAGACAGCTGTTCGGGTTGCGGCAGCGGCGATTGCGCAAAAATGGTTGAGTGAGAAGTATGGTGTGGTCATTCGTGGCTATCTCAGCCAGCTTGGGCCGCATGAGTTGCCGTTCAAGAATTGGGAAGCCGTGGGACAGAACCCATTCTTCTCTGCTGATTCGGATATCGTTCCTAAACTGGAATCCTTCATGGACGAATTGCGAAAGGCGGGGGATTCTGTTGGTGCCAAGATTACGACGGTGGCGGAGCATGTTCCGGTCGGATGGGGCGCCCCGGTCTATGCGAAATTAGACGGCGACATCGCAGGTGCTATGATGAGTATCAATGCCGTTAAGGCCGTCGAAATTGGGTCTGGCTTTGCCTCAGTGACTCAGCGTGGATCCGAACATGGCGACGAACTGACGCCGGAAGGGTTTATCTCCAACAACGCCGGCGGCATTCTCGGCGGCATCTCAACCGGGCAGGATATCGTCGTCACGATCGGGATCAAACCCACATCGAGCATCCGCATTTCACGCAAGTCGATCGATAAGCAGGGCAAGCCGGTCATGATCGAAACCAACGGTCGCCACGATCCCTGTGTTGGCATCCGCGCCACGCCGATCGCTGAGGCCATGATGGCACTCGTCCTCATGGACCATGCGCTGTTGCATCGGGCACAAAATGCCGACGTGACGACAAAGACTCCCAAAATCCTAGGTTCAATCAAACGGACGAGTTCGCGAGAGAAAGTAAAACCTGCCTCGAAGATCAATCTCAACCCCGACGAAGCGTAATGCCAGAGTGAATGAAACAGTTGATCCCTGCAGGTTCCTGTTGACCCAAATAGACCGTTGAACAAGAACTGGCCAGCGAGGCTGGTCGCTCAGTGATGTGCCCACGCTTGCAGCTTGGTAAATGTCTTGCGTGCTTCGTTCATGATCATTTGTAGTCTTTTATCAGGGCTGCCGGTATTGAACAGCGGCTGCAGGTCGTACTTGATCAAGAGTTAGGTCAAGTGCGCGTCATTCGCGCCGAATTCTTGGGCCACGAGTGTGAGGGACATATCAATTCCTGATGATATGCCAGCGGCGGTGAAGACCTTGCCATTCCAGACCACTCACGCTTTGGTTGGGATTGCGCCGAATTGTTTGAGCACATCATGCCCGAGCCAGTGGGTGGTGGCATTGAGCCTACGGAGCACACCGGTGGCGGCCAGGCCCAAGGCGCTCGTGTAGCCCGAGGTAGTCCACTTGGTGGTCTTATGGACCTGGGCGATCCATTCAATGATGTGCGGGTCCCCCATGATGGCTTTGGGATAGGCTGTTCCTGGTACAACGAGACCTTCACCGCATACCCGTAGGAGCCGAAGAAGCGATTTAAAGCGGCGGAGAGGTGCCCCATGAAATGGATCGCGGTCATCCTTCTACTGTGCCTAACTAGTTGCAGCACCCTCATCGTGCGAGACGACGACCATGCAGCGGAAGCCACTGGGAAGGTCTTTACGAGAATCATCTTGGGAGCAGGCACCTTATTCTGGTCGGAGGTGTTTACCCAGCAAGCCAAAAACGAGGAGGAATGGGTAGCCGCAGCCCGCATCCAAGCAACCTATTTCGGTCAACAATGCGAAAAGGAAGGACTCACACCAGGAACCGAGGCCTACAAGGGTTGTATTTCAGTGAAGTTCAACTAAGCTCAGCCCGCGAGTGCTAGTGGTGGCGGGAACGTAGTCATCATGCCGCAGCAACAGCAGCGTTCCACGTATTGCCGCACCAGTTCATCGGGGCGCGTCACTACCTGCTGGTGATTGGAACTCCTTTTGCTAACTACATCGTCGAGTGCTCTAAATAGGCCCCCGCCTGCCGCAAAGCCTCGCCTTGACACTCCTAGGCAATCGGCCTAGCCTTTCACCAACGTGATAGCCAGGAGGTGCGCCATGAGACCGCTTATGCTGCTGCTACTTGGCCTAGTGCCAGGGCTGGTACACGCTGAATACCTCGGAGATCTCAGCGCCAACCCCTACAACCCCAACTCGGCCGCAAATCCTTATGGAGCCGGCAGCCCGTATAGCCCGAAGGGGTTGGCCAACCCCTACAGCCCCGCTGGGAGCCCCTTCAGTAATCACTCGGCGACCAATCCCTATGCGACTGATGCACCGCGTCTCTATGATCAGGAGGGCACCTACCGGGGCAAGCTGAGCACCAATCCCTACGATCCAAACTCGACCAGCAATCCGTACGGTCGGTACGGATCACCGTACTCACCAGACTCGCTGAATAATCCGTATGGTGCCGGCAATCCCTACGCCCCCGACAGTCCGCGCAATCCGTATGGGAGTGGCTGGCGGATTGAGGGGGGACGCAAATGAGCCATCCCATCACGAACCAAGCGGCTTGATATCTCTCGGTCGTAGTGGCAGAAGGCCAGCAAGTGAGCTTCTTGGACAGCTCGGTGGACTACGCGGAGCCTTTATGCAGCGGCATCAAGGAGTTTCAGTATGAAAGCGAGACTCATGGGAAAAGAATTCGATTTGCCTGAAGGGCTACAGCTAAAGGGCGGTGCCACTCGCCAAGTGTACCGCAGCAAGTGGGAAGCGGCGTATGCCCAGGAGCTTGAAGCGCAGAAACGGGCGGGGGAGATCTTGGATTGGTGGTACGAACCCTTCGCGCTCAAGCTCACAGAGGGGGTGCGGTATCGACCTGATTTCCTGGTGTACCGCGCCGAATCTATGGTCCTCGAACTGCGGGGACGTTGCAGCGGGAGGCACTGAAGCTTCTTCTGCCTTTTCTGGATCACCGAGAAAACCCCCGTCGAAAATTGTTCCGCCTGCTCGGTCTCCGGGTTGAAAAACTGGAGTGAGAGAAGGTGGCTGTCATGACCTCAGAGATTCTATCGGCGCAATGCTGCATTGCCGGCGGGGGACCTGCCGGCATGATGCTGGGACTGCTGTTGGCCCGTGCCGGGGTCTCCGTCATCGTGTTGGAAAAGCACCAAGACTTTCTTCGCGACTTTCGGGGCGACACAATTCATCCATCCACACTCGAAGTGATCCATGAACTGGGATTGCTCGATCGACTCCTTGCCTTACCCCATCAAAAAGTACCGAGAATCAGGGCCCAATTCGGCGACCTGACCCTGACGATCGCGGATTTTTCAACCCTATCAACGCAGTGCCGATTCGTCGCCTTTATGCCGCAATGGGACTTCCTGAGTTTTATCGAACAAGAGGGGAAACGGTATCCCACCTTCCACCTGCGCATGCAGGCCGAGGTCGTTGATCTCCTTGAGGAGGCAGGCTCCGTCGTCGGACTCCGGGCGAAGACCCCGGACGGGTTGCTAGAGGTTCGTGCCGCGCTCGTCGTCGGGGCGGACGGGCGACACTCGGTTGTCCGGACCAAGGCAGGCTTATCTGTGGAGGAATTCGGCGCACCGATGGATGTCTTGTGGTTTCGCCTTTCGCGGCGACCGAGTGATTCGACGGATCCTCTTGGCCGGTTCGATACAGGCAGAATTTTCATCATGCTGTATCGCGGCGATTATTGGCAGTGTGGCTTTGTGATTCCCAAAGGCTCGCTCGACCAGATCCAGGCGCGGGGCTTGTCGGCGTTTCGTGAGAGCGTGGCACAGCTTTCACGATTTGCCGTCGATCGGGCCGGCGAACTTCAGGATTGGGATCAGGTCAAGCTACTGACGGTGCAGGTGGATCGATTACGACAGTGGGCCTGTCAAGGCCTCCTCTGCATCGGCGATGCGGCGCATGCGATGTCGCCAATCGGGGGGGTGGGGATCAATCTCGCGATTCAGGATGCCGTGGCGACCTCGAATCTGCTTGTCGACCCCCTTCGTCACGGCACATTGACGGTAAACGATTTACACCGCGTGCAGCAGCGACGAGATTGGCCGACCCGCATGACACAGCGGATACAGCTGTTCATGCAGGATCGTGTCATCAAACGCGTGCTGGATGAGGGAGGACCGCTCTCGCCTCCGCTCCCGTTCCGGCTCCTCGCGCGATTCCCGTTTCTGCAACAAATTTCTGCTCGCATGATCGGGATAGGATTCCGCCCGGAACATGTGCGCATCCCTGGCATCTGATCGTACACAACTTTGAGATCGGTCTCGTCAAATCCGCACGCTGCCATCATAAGCCGCCCGGCTTGTCTCCTCAAGGCTGCTTGACTCCCTTCCACAGTCGGACTAGTCTAAAAATTTGGAGGTGCTCGATGGCTCCGGCAGTGCCTCTAATCCGGTCATCATTGCCTTCTAATCCCTGGTCTCGCCTCATCTATTTAACGTTCCTTCTCGCGGCAGCTTTCATGACGGAAGGTTGCTTTAGCTAGTCGCATGCCTTGGATTACTTCTTAAAGTGTCCTTTCTCGCACCAGAATTTCACTCCCTGCCATTCCTTCGAGTCTTGAAAGAATGCTTGGGGTCGCCAGCAATTCTTCGAGTTCACCAATTCGCTCATTTCAGCGTAGTGGTGGTAGAGCAGACTGTTTCCAGAACAGAGAGGCGAGTGAACCCAAATCTATTGTGTCAGTTCTGGTTTGTGCCCTCTTCCAGAGGATCAGGGTGACGTGTGCGTGGCCCGATCTTTCCGTGGCAGAAGGTTGCCGTGAGGGACTTTCTCACTCGACCTAGCCCGCAATATCCACGAACGTTTCTCCTGCAACTGCTGATACGCTGTTATGGTAAGTTTGACCGCCGTTTGTCTACGGCCAATTAGGCCGGGGCGCCCCTCGTGACCTCGACATACTGTTTCAAGTATGCCTTGGCCTCTCGGGGCTTCGCGTACCCGTCTCGCGTGGCGTTTCGTCGGTTTCGGTACAAGCCGTCATGAATAATGCAGGCTAGTGGACACTACTTGGCATGGATTGACCGGCGACGACCTCGACGAGGTCGATGTCGAACACTAATGTTGCCCCCGGCTTGATCAGGGGCGCCAGCCCTTTGTCTCGATAGGCGAGATTTGACGGACAGATCAATCGGCTCTTGCCACCGGCTTTCATCTGTAGAATCCCCTCCGTCCAACACTTGCTCATTTCACTCACTATGAGCGTGGCTGGCGCTTTCTGTTTGAGCGTACTATCAAATACGGTTCCGTCGATCAGGGTGCCGTGATAGTGCACCTTCACCGTATCCACGCGTTTCGGAGACGCGCCTTTTCCTTCCTTGATTGTCGTGAGAAGTGCACCTGACTCGGTTTTCTTGGAGCCAGGTTCTAACGAGGCCTTCGTGAGGAATGCAGCCCCCAGTTTCTTCTCCCCTTCTGCGACGGTCGAGGCGCGGGTCTGTTGCAGCTCATGAATCTTCGGGCCGTATATCTGGAGGTCCACTTTGGGGGGGGTTTTGAGAACTCCATCACTGATGCCGGACTTCACTAGTTCGAGATCGGATTCGTTCAATCCAAAGGACTCGATGGACCGGCTGATGGTGAGTCCCATGGAATAGAAGATTTTCTGCTCATCGGTCTTCGGCTCAGGCGCGCCAGCTGATGCCGCCGTTGGTTCAAGCCACAGTAGGGTTGCTAAACAGAACACATTGAGTCGCATGAAAGGTCCTTTCTTTGTGTGTGACGGACCCTGTTTTGATAACACAAGCTCAGGAATGGTGTCGAGTGGATGGTCGGCCAGCCTATCAGCAGATGTGTCGCTGGTGGCCAATTCCAAATCTTTCAAATAGAGCAAGACCGGTTGTGAAGGGGAGTATTTCCAAAACCAGGTGGCGGTGAAGTACCCGAGCCATACGGCCATGAGGCCCAGGACTGTATGACTGACAATATTTCCGCAGGCAAGCCATGGCTCACTGTTTCGGAGCAGAGTCATTGTTTCAAGGCCAAACGCTGAAAATGTGGTAAATCCGCCCAAGAGGCCGATAATGAGAAAGGTCCTGATATCTTCCGAGACCAGACCTTGATGGTCGGCGATCTCAGCGAATAGTCCCACCAACGCACAGCCTACAAGATTGACGGTGAGAGTCCCAAAGGGGAACGGAAGACCGTGGCGCACCTGTTGCGCCACATTGCTCACGAGGTAACGGAAGATGGAGCCGATGAAGCCGCCTGTGCCGAAGAGAAAGAGAGTGCGCAGAATATCGCTCCAGAAGGATCCGTTCGGTTGGCACCCATTGTACTGAAGTTGTCCAACTGAGTCACGCGGGCGGACCGGGGCTCGTTACGGTAGGGATAGTCGAAGCAGCAGGTGTCGTAGTACAATCCCGGCGTCAGTGATGTAGGGACAACTCGAATGATCGATATCTACACAGACGGCGCCTGTAGTGGGAATCCCGGTCCTGGAGGTTGGGGAGTCTTGGTGCGAACCGGTGAAGTTGAAACCGAACTCTGCGGAGGCGAGTCGGCGACGACGAGCAATCGTATGGAGTTACTTGCAGTCATCGAGGCTTTACAGTCGTTCACTCAGCCGGTCATGGCGCGGGTGTATACCGATTCGCAGTACGTCCAAAAGGGCATCAGCCAATGGATTCATGATTGGAAGCGACGAGGCTGGAAGACGGCCGGAAAAGAGCCGGTCAAGAATGAGGATTTATGGCGGCGACTCGATGCGCTGGCTGTCGGCCATACGCTCGAATGGCATTGGGTTAAAGGGCACAACGGCCATCCTGAAAATGAGCGGGTCGATGCGCTGGCTCGTGCCGGTCTTGAACAGACTCGCCGTGCCGAGAGACCAATCGCTCCTCCCGCCGTCGCTCCGGTGAAAGACCCCGCTGTTTCTACTGGCGCGTCTCCTATCCTAGATATTCAGCACGCGACCGTTTATCGCGGAGACACCTGTGTCTTTTCAGATTTCTCCTTCGTGCTCCAAGAGGGTGAGCATGCGGTCATTCTTGGTCCCAATGGATCCGGGAAATCGACGTTGCTCAAGCTATTGGCCAGTGGGGTCCATCATATGCCATTGGAGGAAACGCATGTGCGGATATTCGGCAAGGAGGGCGGCAACGTGTGGGACGCACGCACACGCTTTGGCCTGGTCTCGCATGACCTGCAACGTGATTATTTAATTTGCGCAGAGGGATTGAGCGTCGTGCTGTCAGGATTTTACGGGAGCAACGATACCTATGCGTATCAGGAGTTCAGTGACGCTCAGCGTGTACGGGCGCAGGATGTGATGAAGGAACTCGGGGTCGAGTCGCTGGCCGGACGGCGATTCGGCCATCTTTCAACCGGGGAGCAACGGCGTTTTTTGCTCGGCCGCGCGTTGGTGCATGATCCGCCCGTCCTTGTCCTGGATGAACCAACCAGCGGACTCGATCTCAAGGCGTGTTTTCAGTATCTCGACCTGCTGCGTGCGCAGATCCGCAAAGGCAAAACTGTGCTGCTCGTGACGCATCATGTGCACGAGATTCCACCGGAAATTGAGCGGGTCGTGTTACTGAAGGACGGGAAGATCGTTGCCGACGGACGCAAGTCCCACATGTTGACCGATCAGCACATCAGCAATCTTTTCGATTGCCCCGTCAAATTAGTTCGCGCCAACAGTTGGTACCAAGCTCTGCCGGGGTGAATTTACAGCGGGCTTGCTTCAAATGTGTTGCAGATGGACGGATCGCCGGACTCGAGGTCACGCTTTAGCTAGGTTATCTGCTGTTCAGATGACCCATGAGTCCACGCTTTCCGACTGGATTTGTTCACGCGACATATGTAGGAGACGATCATCGTCAGTGGTTATGACTGATACCAACGGCATCTACGAAAGCGCACTGGTCTCACAATCAGATGTACGGCAGGCAGCAGAGTGGCTGAGACGGCAGATGCAGCATCTAATTTCCTTGCCGCAGCAGCTGCTGTGTGGGGGCATAGCAGATTGACTAAATAGGATTTGCTTGCCGGACTGATTCCACTTCCGCCACGATCGTGTGATAGCCGCTGGCGCCAGCCGGCTGCGGGCGGACGATTTCGGCGATCTGGAGTTGGCCTTTTGTGTCGGTGGCGCGCACGACGGTTTGATATTTGCCCGGTTTCGGTGGCCGCCAGGCATAGCGCCAAATCACCCACGAATAGGGCGACATGGGCGTTTCGATGCCACACTCGTTCCAGGTGTGACCGTTGTCAAAACTGATTTCCACTTTGCCTATGGAGTTGGGGCCACCAAAGGCGATGCCGCGGAACTGCTGTTCGGGCCCGCGCAAAGGTTGGTAATGCCCCGGTGAGTCAATACGCGAAAAAATCTTGATGGTGCCGTCGTCGGTCCAGCCCTTGCGCTGCCAGTACCCCTTGTAGTCACCGGGATAGACTTCAATCTCCACGATCCATTTCACGTTCTTGATCCCATAGAGTCCCGGCACGATGAGCCGGATCGGATAGCCGTGCTCGCGCGTCAGTTTTTCGCCGTTCATGAGGAAGGCCAGCATCACATCATCCTGCATCGCGCGGGTGAAGGGGATACTGTCGTCGTAGCCGTCAATGCCGCGAAAGACCACGTCGCGCGCCGTTTCCGTATCGGCGCCGCAATCCAGCAACAGTTTTTTGAGTGAAATGCCGCGCCAGGTGGCGGTGCCTAAACTGTCTCCGCCCGGCAGTGTGTCGATGCACATGAGCGTTGAGACCTGATCGTGTGAAGGGCGATTCAAGAATTCCCGCCAACCCAGCGACATTGGCGTGTTCACGGCACCCTTGATGTGCAGCTTCCACTGTTCGATAGTGACCTCGCGTGACGCAGAGACGGCGCCGTCGGCGTAATTCACCACATAAAATTTTGCGGTCGGAGTGAAGTAGGTGGTTTCGCGTGGTGGCACCGCGAACATGCGACCGAAGACGCCGCCGATGGCGTCGCAGCCGCCGGTGAGGCCGGCCAGACTGCCAAGTCCTGCTAGCTGCAGTAGCGTGCGGCGTTTAAAGAAGGGGAACTCCATGACGCACTATTATACATGGAATGTCCCCTTGACTCTCATCGGCGGCCTTGTTATGTTATTTCCTGTGAGTTGTGCTTGTGCTCCTGCCTGCTGACCGCGCCTGACGGTGAGTCACGGTGCGGTGGTTGCTTAAAGGGAAACTACCCGAAAATTTTTCGAGCGGGTCCCTTGACATGCGATGGCCCGCAGATGTATGGTACGCGGCTCGCGTGATGAGCGCGATCGTTCTTTGACAACTGAATAGAGGAAGTTGAGCAAGGTGTAAGGTGTATTGAAGTGGTGGCCCTTGGTCCAAATTTAGAGAACACCTATTTGAGAGTTTGATCCTGGCTCAGAACGAACGCTGGCGGCGCGCCTAATACATGCAAGTCGAGCGAGAAGACGTAGCAATACGTTTGTAAAGCGGCGAACGGGTGAGGAATGCATGGGTAACCTACCCTTGAGTGGGGAATAACTAGCCGAAAGGTTAGCTAATACCGCATACGATTCCCGGATTGCGGTTCGGGAAAGAAAGCGATACCGTGGGTATCGCGCTCTTGGATGGGCTCATGTCCTATCAGCTTGTTGGTGAGGTAACGGCTCACCAAGGCTACGACGGGTAGCTGGTCTGAGAGGACGATCAGCCACACTGGCACTGCGACACGGGCCAGACTCCTACGGGAGGCAGCAGTAAGGAATATTGCGCAATGGACGACAGTCTGACGCAGCGACGCCGCGTGGGGGATGAAGGTCTTCGGATTGTAAACCCCTTTCGGTAGGGAAGATGGAACGGGCAACCGTTCGGACGGTACCTGCAGAAGCAGCCACGGCTAACTTCGTGCCAGCAGCCGCGGTAATACGAAGGTGGCAAGCGTTGTTCGGATTTACTGGGCGTACAGGGAGCGTAGGCGGTTGGGTAAGCCCTTTGTGAAATCTTCGGGCCTAACCCGAAAAGTGCAGGGGGGACTGCTTGGCTAGAGGATGGGAGAGGAGCGCGGAATTCCCGGTGTAGCGGTGAAATGCGTAGAGATCGGGAGGAAGGCCGGTGGCGAAGGCGGCGCTCTGGAACATTTCTGACGCTGAGGCTCGAAAGCGTGGGGAGCAAACAGGATTAGATACCCTGGTAGTCCACGCCTTAAACTATGGATACTAAGTGTCGGCGGGTTACCGCCGGTGCCGCAGCTAACGCATTAAGTATCCCGCCTGGGAAGTACGGCCGCAAGGTTGAAACTCAAAGGAATTGACGGGGGCCCGCACAAGCGGTGGAGCATGTGGTTTAATTCGACGCAACGCGAAGAACCTTACCCAGGCTGGACATGCAGGTAGTAGAAGGGTGAAAGCCTAACGAGGTAGCAATACCATCCTGCTCAGGTGCTGCATGGCTGTCGTCAGCTCGTGCCGTGAGGTGTTGGGTTAAGTCCCGCAACGAGCGCAACCCCTGTCTTCAGTTACCAACGGGTCATGCCGGGAACTCTGGAGAGACTGCCCAGGAGAACGGGGAGGAAGGTGGGGATGACGTCAAGTCAGCATGGCCTTTATGCCTGGGGCCACACACGTGCTACAATGGCCGGTACAAAGGGCTGCAAACCCGCAAGGGGGAGCCAATCCCAAAAAACCGGCCTCAGTTCAGATTGAGGTCTGCAACTCGACCTCATGAAGGCGGAATCGCTAGT
>Ga0194128_10000526_pt1:25000-69750 | contig 69750 bp, 65 predicted proteins | sample TA2KigCa65mmetaG_FD_148650 | JGI IMG/M metagenome (GOLD analysis project Ga0194128, IMG submission 148650) | Freshwater microbial communities from Lake Tanganyika, Tanzania - TA2015037 Kigoma Deep Cast 65m | ecosystem: Environmental > Aquatic > Freshwater > Lake | place: Tanzania...
TCTTGTTCCGTCAACCGTTTCTGCATCGCTTTCAGTTGTTCTCTGAACGCTTGCATTTCCGCATCATACACGGCGGTGGGCGCCGCTGGGATCGGCATCGGTTGAACCAGTTGAGTGCCTGGGATGCTGGCAGTTGGGGCTACAGAACTGGGTCGTGGCGGTGCCGCCAACAGCTTGGCAAGCAGATGATAATCGACGACGAACGTTTGATCGTTCGATCCGAAAAGCCAGCTCGCGTTGCTGTCGGATTCGGGCCGCAGCGCGGTTTTCGGGACGAATATGACGTCGCGATCGCGCAACCCATCGGTGTCCGGCAGCATGCGCGGCTCTTTCATTGCTGCATTGACTCGGCGGGGTTTGTAGCGATACTGCGTCAGGGTAACACGGAGTGACAGGCTGTCGGCCGAGAGATACCCTGAGGTCGCTTCCCGTTTGCCAGCTTCGGTACCAGCTGGGGCTGAGAAATTGGTGGAGTACAATCGGAACCCAACGCGCTGGTTATGCGCGGCCTGCGCGAGTGCAGCGGTGATCGGCGGCGCCAACAAGGCGATGTCGTCGTCATAAAACGTACGAATTTCACTCAGATTGGCTGACCGCAAGGCCTTCCCAATCAATAGCGTCATGCTGATCTTTTCTTGGGTATGCACACCTCGCAGGACATTGGCCACCGCCACTTCATCCAGCGTGATGGGATGGGCGGCCTGAAATGACGAGTCCGACACAGTTTCAAGAAACACCTCAATCCGGCCATCCTGATGAATCGTCGTGATCGGGGTTTGTTTCCACGAGCATGAGGAGAGGAAGAGGATCGCACAGCTGATCAGTATGAAGTGGAGGATATTCATGCGACTTAAGATCGGCTGATCGGCTGATTTCATGGTGGCGATTCTCTTTCTCGAAGGGGGGGGGTAAACAACATTCCGAGCGATGGCCATGGTGGGATATTAGATTTACCGATAGCTACAATTTGCTTTATCGATTTTCAGGAATAAAGGCGGAATTGCTACCCTACGTACCCTCTACTGTAACAAGATTGGGTGAGAAAAACAAACGGTGCAAGGCCATCTTGACACATTCCTGTCAGTTCGGCTATATAGGCGCCGCCTATGCTGTCAAAGTGTATAAAAGGATTGGCAGCCAAGGCTCTACGATAGGTGTGACGAAGACGAATGTTGTGATGATGAATGTACGGAGAGTGATAGCGAAATTAGTTGTTTCTGTGTTGGAGTGAATAGCGAGTGCATGGTTGTTATGTGCATCCGGCTGGCGTTGTAAGGTGTCGAGATTTAGCTCGCAAATCTGGTGGCCTTATAGAGAAAGGAGGATCAGAGAGGTGAGTCAGGCCGGGTCTTCAGTAGTGGCAGGTTCCGGAGCTGGTAACGGTTTGGGCAAGTTTCATAATTAGCATCAAGTTCTGCGGTAGCAACTCACAGCAACTGAAAGGAATGATGCAAATGGAAACAAATAAGTCACAAGAGATCGAAAACGTCAATCTCACTGAAGCTCCTTCCGAAGAGCACGGATCCTCTAGGCGAGAGTTTCTTGGTCAAACCGGACGAGTTGCCGCAGGCGTAGGCGTTGCCGCGTTACTGGGCAACCTCGGGAACTACGCCCTCTCCTATGCAGCAGGTGGACCGCCAATTAAGATCGGCATACTGCACTCACTGAGCGGCACCATGGCCATCAGCGAAGTATCATTACGCGACGTCGTCTTGATGGCGGTCGAAGAAATTAATAAGGCTGGCGGTGTTATGGGCCGCCAAGTTGAATCGGTAGTCGTCGATCCAGCGTCAAACTGGGACCTCTTTGCCGAGAAAGCCAAGCAGCTGCTCTTGCAAGACAAGGTTTCCGTGGTGTTCGGTTGCTGGACATCGGTCAGCCGGAAATCCGTGCTGCCCGTGTTCGAAAAGAACAACGGCATGTTGTTCTATCCGGTGCAATATGAGGGGGAGGAGTGCTCGAAGAACGTGTTCTACACCGGCGCAGCCGTCAATCAGCAGGCGCAGCCGGCCGTGGAATACTTGATGAGCCCGGAGGGCGGCAGCTATAAGAAATTCTACCTGCTGGGCACCGACTACGTCTATCCACGCACGACGAACAAGATTCTGCGCGCCATGCTCTTGGCCAAGGGGGTTCCGGCCGGGAACATCGCGGAAGAATATACCCCATTCCACCATCAGGACTATCAAACCATCTGCGGCAAGATCAAGAAATTCGCCGCAGGCGGCGGTGCTGCCGTCATCAGTACCATCAATGGTGACAGCAACGTGCCCTTCTACAAAGAGTTCGGCAACCAGGGGCTCCGTGCCGAAGATGCGCCGATCATGGCTTTCAGTGTGGCCGAAGACGAGCTGCGCGGCATGGACACAACCGCGCTGGTCGGGCACCTGGCCGCATGGAACTATTATCAAAGTGTCGATACGCCCCAGAACAAGACGTTCGTGGCGAATTTCAAGGCCTACTGCAAGAGGAACAACTTGCCGGATGGCGAAAGCCGGGTCACGGACGATCCGATCGAGGCGGCGTATTTCGGCGTCTATGTCTGGAAGCAGGCGGTGGAAAAGGCCGGCACCGTCGATTCGGTGGACAAGGTGCGGATGGCCGTCTACAACCAGAAGTTCCTGGCGCCAGGCGGGACCATCATGATGGATTGCTGTAATCAGCATACGCACAAGCCGGTGATCATCGGCGAAATCCTCAAGGACGGCCAATTCAAATCCGTTTGGCGGTCCAAGGGATTAGTCAAGCCGGAGCCCTGGAGCGAGTTCACCAACCCGGAGAAGGGTTGTGACTGGATTACGCACCAAGGTACGTATCAAAAGAAGTAAGGCATCCAGGACGTGAAGTCGCCAGACTGTTCTTACGTGGAACACTCCTGACGACGGAAACCCTCGGTGTGATAGGCTGGGAGTTCATTCGGCTAGACCGATGGACTCCCAGTCTTTACGCTGGGGGTATTTCAGCAGGATGGGCATACGTAGACTGTACGGGCAGTGCAAAGGTGGTGACAGCGTCACGAAAGGATTCATGAAAAGAGGACCATGTGCGCTTGCGATAGCTTTGTTGATTCCCTTGTTCTTTGTTCTGAATGTTGCTCCCAAGCCAGTGAACGCAGAAGGCGAGGCGTCCAACCTTGCCGCAGTTTCTTCTGCTCCTGCCCTCTCCCCCATCGAGCAGGCGCTCGCCGATCTCAGCAGTGAGAATGCGGAGACTCGGAGTGCCGCGGTCGCGCTCCTGATCGAAAAGGGCGATGCGAGTTTGATCCCGAAACTGGACGAGATCCGTGCTACGGCAGACCGGCTGGTCCGGCAAGCTATCAAGCCGGTCGTCGATCTGTTAAAAAACCGTGCGAACTTGACGAGTGAGCTTCCTGATTACCGGCGGTCGGCTGCGTCCGATCTGGCCTCAACGGGACGCCGGGAGGCCATTGTCTGGTTGCAAGCGGCAGCGGCCAAGGAAGAAGTTTGGTGGGTTCGTTATACGATGGAGGAATCCGCTAACCTGCTGGAAATTCGATCCGGTGATTTCGCGGCTCAGCAGATCGCGATCAAGAAGTTGGGTGAGCTGCGCAGCCAGAATAGTGTTAGCATACTGAAAGAATTGATTGAGGCGGGCAAGGCAGCTGAAGCGACGGAGGAGCAAAAGACTCTAATGTCGGCGGCCAGTGGAGCGATTTTGGAGATTGACGCCTGGTCCACGAAAGCGACGATCATTGAGACGATTTTCCGAGGCATCAGTCTGAGCTCGATTCTCTTAATTATGTCGCTCGGATTGGCGGTTGTGTTCGGGTTGATGGGGGTCATCAACATGGCTCATGGCGAATTAATGATGATCGGCGCCTATGCCACCTTCATCACGCAACAAGCGTTCATTGCCTTGCTTCCACCGGAACACTTTGATTGGTATTTTCCGGTCTCGCTGCCGCTGGCTTTTTTAGCCTCTTTTGGAGTCGGCTGGGTGCTCGAGGCCACCATCATCCGTTTTCTCTATGGGCGATTGCTTGAAACGTTGCTGGCCACCTGGGGGGTCAGCTTGATCCTCATGCAAGCCGCGCGTGTGTACTTCGGTGACCTGACGGCTGTGATTGCACCACAGGCCTTGCGGGGCGGGGCCCAAGTGATGGTCGGCGTCTACCTGCCGTACAACCGGATTTTCATCATCCTCCTCTCCATCGTCTGCGTCGTCGGGATCTATTATCTGTTATTCAACTCGAATCTGGGGTTGCGTGTGCGTGCGGTGACGCAGAACCGCAACATGAGTGCCTGTCTCGGTATCCCAACGAGAAAGGTCGATTCCTATACCTTCGCCTTTGCATCGGGGCTGGCCGGGATCGCGGGATGGGCGCTCACCATGGTCGGGAATGTCGATCCGGGTCTTGGCCAAAATTACATCGTGGATTCGTTCATGGTGGTGGTGACCGGAGGAGTCGGAAAGCTGGCCGGCACGATCTGGGCATCGCTGGGCATCGGTGGATTGAATAAGGTGATCGAGCCGTTCAGCGGAGCGGTCTATGGGAAGGTGTTCATCTTGATCGGCGTGATACTTTTCTTACAATGGCGGCCATCCGGGCTCTTTGCCGCGAAAGGACGGAGCGCCGATGCCTGAACAGATGCAGCCGCAACAAAACAGCCGCGAAACCCTTTCATTCTATCTGGTTGGGGCAATCCTCCTCATCGTCTTGCCCCTGCTCAACGTGCTGCCAGCGGAAGAGTCATGGCTACGCGTGTCCGATTTTCGATTGAATCAATTCGGGAAATTCCTGTGCTTTGCCATTTTGGCGCTTGGCCTCGATCTCACGTGGGGCTATTGCGGGGTGTTGAGCATGGGGCAAGGGGTCTTTTTTGGATTTGGCGCCTATTGCATGGGCATGTCTTTGGCGTTGGGGATCGGGAAGGAAAGCGTCTACGGCAGCGACCTGCCTGATTTTATGGTCTGGACGCAGGTGAAGGAGCTGCCACTCTTTTGGTATCCGTTCAAGAGTTTTGCAGCTGGAATTCTGGGCGCGATTCTTGTTCCCATGATCTTTGCGGCGATCTTTGGATTTTTGGCCTTCCGCAGCCGAATCAAAGGCGTGTATTTCGCCATCATCACGCAGGCACTGGCGTTTGCTGCCTGGCTGGTCTTCAATCGAAATGAGACGAGGCTGGGAGGCACCAACGGGCTGACCGATTTTAAACAACTTCTAGGTTATCGGTTATCGGAACCTTCGACGCAACTTGGGCTGTATATGCTGACCGTGGTGGCGCTCGGCGCGGGCTATCTGCTTTGCCGCTGGATCGTCGCATCGCGGGCCGGCAAGGTGCTGGTCGCGATTCGCGACAGCGAATCGCGGGTCACGTTTACCGGCTATACCCCGTGGATCTATAAACTGTTCGTATTCGTGGTGGCGGCTGGGTTGGCGGGATTGTCCGGCATGCTGTACGCGCCGCAGGTTGGGATCATCACGCCGGCGCAGATCGGGGTATTGCCGTCCTTGGAGGTCGTAATCTGGGTCGCTGTCGGTGGGCGTGGGACATTGATCGGTGCCATATTGGGCGCGGTGGTTGTGAACTTTGCCCGTAGCGTGCTGACCAATTATTTCCCAGAAGCGTGGCCGTTCATTCTTGGCGGACTCTTTGTCGTGGTTGTGACTATGTTCCCGGACGGGTTGATTGGGATTATTCGGAAACTCTTCTCTGGCGGTCCTCCCGTGGCCAGTGCGGCCATGCCGAAACCTCAAACGCAGGGAGGACGGTAACATGGATACTGAGGGATTGATTCTGAACTGCGAAAATGTGGTCGTTGACTATGATGGATTTAAGGCACTCAATAATTGCAGTTTCAGCGTTAACTATAACGAACTACGGGTGGTGATTGGTCCGAATGGTGCTGGAAAGACGACCTTGCTGGATTGCATTTGCGGAAAGACCCTGCCATCTTCGGGAAAAATCACCTTCGGCAACAATATCGAACTGATCGGAAAGAACGCGGAACATATTGCCAAGCTTGGCGTTGGCCGTAAGTTCCAAGCCCCCTCGGTCTACGGCAATCTCACAGTCTGGCAGAATCTGGACCTCTCGCTGAAACGAATGAGCAAAGGCGTGTTCCCGACTTTGCTGGGAAAGTCGACGCCGGAGGAACGGGAGCGGATCAATGAGACAATGGACACGATCGGGTTGACGCCGGACGCGCATTCGAGAGCCGGGTCCCTGTCGCACGGACAGAAACAATGGTTGGAGATCGGTATGGTGATCCTGCAGGACCCGGCGCTGCTCTTGGTCGATGAGCCGGTCGCGGGCATGAGCGACAAGGAGACGGAGCAGACTGGCCGGCTCTTGAGCTCCTTGGCGGAGAAACACGCGATCGTCGTGATTGAGCACGATATGGAGTTCGTCCGTCAAATCGCACGCATTGTGACGGTGCTGGCCGAAGGCACGGTCATTTGTGAGGGCACGGTTGAACACGTGCAAGCGGATGAGCACGTCAGGGAGATTTATCTTGGGCGGGCAAAAGTTGCGCATTAACAAGATGGTGGAAAAGTTCTCATCGAGGAATGGAGCTACACGCTATGGTGCTGAAGCTGGAAAACGTCAATGCCTACTATGGAGAGAGCCACATTCTGCGGGATGTGTCCTTCACGATCAATTCAGGTGAAGTGGTCTGCTTGATGGGGCGGAACGGGGTCGGCAAGACCACCACGCTCAAGACCTTGACCGGGTTGCTGCCGGTTAAGGGTGGGAAGATCTCGTTTGACGGCACCGATATTACGCACTTGAAGACCGATTTGCGAGCCAAGCGTGGACTGGCCTATGTCCCGCAAGGACGTGAGATTATTCCACACTTGACCGTGAAGCAGAATCTGCTCCTCGGGTATTGGAATCGTCAAACAATCAATGGCGATGTGTCAGAGCAAGCGGCCTTCGATGAGGTCTACCAGCTCTTTCCCAAACTCACGCAGATTCTCCACAGGCCCGGCGGCGTCTTGAGCGGAGGAGAGCAGCAGCAATTGGCGATCGGCCGCGCAATTCTGTCGAACCCCAAACTGCTCTTGCTGGATGAACCGACGGAAGGGATTCAGCCGTCGATCGTGGACCACATCGAAGACGTCATCCTGGGATTCAAGAATTCGCGCCGATTCGCGATTCTCCTGGTCGAGCAAGGGCTTCATTTTGCCGCTCGGCTGGCGGAGCAATACATTGTGATGGCGAAGGGAGCGGTGATGGCCCAGGGGAAAAGCACGGACTTGAATGCCGACATGGTGCGGCAATATCTGACGGTGTGAGGATTCGATGATGGAGCGGGAAGGAAGACCCCTCACACAGCGAGATCGGTGAGGACAGAGGAGGAGCCATGCATCTCACGCCGAGGGAACAAGAAAAACTGTTGATCTACACGGCTGGACAATTGGCCGCCGACAGAAAGAAACGCGGGCTTAAGCTTAATCATCCTGAGGCGATCGCCTACCTGACCGCTGCTATTCTGGAAGGGATTCGTGACGGCCGTTCCGTGGCCGATCTCATGTCCTATGGCACGACGCTGCTGTTGCGCAAGGACGTGATGCCGGGTGTGCCGGAAATGATTCATGAGTTCCAGGTCGAAGGGACTTTCCCGGACGGGACTAAATTGGTGACGGTACACGATCCGATCCGATAAGCGGGCGCCGACATGAGGCATTTATTTCCAATCCGCCGAGGAGGATACCGATGCCGAAGAAAAAGACACGTGTGGCGGTAAAGACCGGCCGTGCTCCTCTGAAGGCAAGCACTTCTCTGGCCGCTGCCATCAGAGCCGAGTTGTCCAAGCCGGTCGTGCCCGGCCAGATTCAATTCGCAGCCGGCGACATTAAGCTCAATGCAGGCCGCCAGACGAAAGAACTGGTTGTGGTAAATACGGGCGACCGACCGATTCAAGTCGGTTCGCATTGTCATTTTTTTGAATCCAACCGCGCGCTGAAGTTCGATCGGGAACGGGCGTTTGGTTTTCGACTCTCCATTCCAGCGGGGACGGCGGTGCGGTTCGAACCGGGGGAAGAGAAGCGGGTGACGGTCGTCGCCTTGGCGGGAAAGCGGGTCGCCTATGGCATCAATGGGTTGACGAGTGGCTCGTTGGATGATGCAGCGGTCAAGGCGCACGCACTGGCGCGGGCGGCTGAACAGGGATTTTCCGGGAAAGGAGAGAAGAGGTGAAGATTCCACGGAAACAATATGCGGACCTGTTCGGTCCCACAGTCGGCGATCGCATCCGGCTGGCCGATACCGAGCTGCTGATCGAAATTGAAAAAGACTTTACGTCATATGGGGATGAGGCGGTGTTTGGCGGTGGTAAGGTGATTCGGGACGGGATGGGCCAGTCGCCAGGCGCCACGAACGCGAGCGGGGCGCTCGACACCGTGATTACCAATGCCGTGATTCTCGATCATTGGGGTATCGTGAAAGCGGATATCGGGATCAAGGACGGGCGCATCGTCGGCATTGGAAAGGCCGGTAATTCCGATCTCATGCCGAACGTGACGCCGGGCATGGAAATAGGGGCAGGCACCGAGGCCATTTCAGCGGAGGGCTGCATTGTCACAGCTGGTGGGGTGGAAACGCATATCCACTATATATGCCCTCAACAGTACTGGGAGGCCCTATCTGCGGGCATCACGACGATGATCGGTGGGGGAACTGGTCCGGCCACCGGCACCAACGCCACGACTTGCACGCCGGGCCCGTGGAATATCCATCGGATGCTGGAAGCCTCGGATGGGATTCCCATGAATCTGGGTTTTCTCGGCAAGGGGAACGCGTCGCAGACTGCAGGATTGGATGAACAGATCGAGGCCGGAGCGATTGGGATGAAACTCCACGAAGACTGGGGGACGACACCGGCCGCAATTGATACCTGTCTGAGCGTTGCCGAACGGTACGATGTCCAAGTGGCCATCCATACGGATACGCTGAACGAGGCTGGATTTGTCGAGGATACGGTCAAAGCGTTCAAGGGGCGAACCATTCACTCGTTCCATACGGAAGGGGCCGGAGGCGGCCATGCCCCCGACATCATCAAGGTCTGTGGCGAAGCAAACGTGTTGCCGTCCTCTACTAATCCGACGATGCCGTTCACCGTCAATACCATGGACGAACACCTCGATATGCTTATTGTGTGTCACCACTTAAACAAACGGGTGCCGGAGGATGTGGCATTTGCCGAATCTCGCATCCGACGGGAGACCATTGCGGCGGAAGATGTCTTACACGACTTGGGCGCGATTAGCATGATGTCCTCCGATTCACAGGCAATGGGACGGTTGGGAGAAGTGATCATCCGAACCTGGCAGGCGGCGCACAAGATGAAGGTGCAGCGCGGGCATCTTGCGCCCAAGAGTGGGAAAGATTCAGCACAAGCCGACAACTTCCGCGCGAAGCGGTATGTGGCCAAGTATACGATCAATCCTGCCGTCGCGCACGGGATTGCGCATGAAGTGGGGTCGGTGGAAGCCGGCAAGATTGCCGATTTGGTGATCTGGAAGCCGGCCTTCTTCGGAGTGAAACCGGAAATGGTGTTGAAAAGCGGGTTCATTGCCCAGGCGCAGATGGGTGATCCCAATGCCTCGATTCCGACCCCGGAGCCGATCATCAGCCGGCCCATGTTCGGGTCGTTCGGACGGGCGCTCTATAGCACCAGCCTGACCTTTCTCTCGCAGGCGGCCCTGGAGAAAGGGATTCCGAAGCAGCTCGGCTTGCAGAAACGTGTCGCAGCCGTAAAGAATTGCCGGACCATTAAGAAACACGATATGAAGTTGAATGATTATCTGCCCAATATCGAAGTCGATCCAGAGACCTATGTCGTCATGGCGGACGGAGTGCGACTCACGTGCGAGCCCGCGATCGTGTTGCCCATGGCACAGAGGTATTTTCTGTTTTGAGGAAAGGGAGTGCTGACAAGTTGCAGGCTGACAAGCGCAGTCGGGGCTGTCGTTCCATCCTGTCAGTTTACCGGCCCGTCAGCCCGGATTCATGAATACGCGGGCGTTGCTCGAAGGGCTTCGGTTCGTTGATAGTTTTTTCCCCTCCGGCGGTTATGCCTTTTCATCCGGCATCGAAGCGGCCATGCAAAGTAGCGCCGTCAAAAACTCCGACCAACTAGGCCGGTATGTGGAAGACCTGCTCCGCGGAGGGATGAGCCGGCGGGAAGTGTTGGCCGTGAAGGTGGCGAACCGAGCCGGCACGACTGGTGTGGTCGTGAAGGCGATCGAGGCGGACCGCGACCTCGAGGCCACAAAAATTGCTCGCGAGTCGCGTATCGCCAGTCGCCAGATGGGGCGGCAAGTTCTCAAGGTCGCCGCGGATCAACTCCGAGACAGGCCGGCCGTCGAAGCCTATCGCAATGCTGTGGAGGCCGATCGGACTCCCGGTCACTTGGCCGTGAGCTTCGGCCTTACGTTAGGGGCCTGTGGATGGAATGCGCAAGAGACCGCCGCGGCTTTTCTGTATCAAGCCGCTGCGGGATTTGTGTCCGCCGCGATGCGGTTGAGCCCGATCGGTCAGTTTGAAGGGCAGCGAGTGTTGGGTGAGTGGCTTCCGGTGATCGACCAGATCAGTCGTGAGGTGGATGAGACCATGCCGATGAGCTCTTGGTCGCCAATCCAAGATATCTATGCCATGCGCCATGGCCGGCTGGAGTGGCGGCTCTTTAGAAGCTAAAGCAGGTCTTAGCTATCGACTGTCAGCTAACAGCTTATGAGGGGTTCCATGCACGACATCAAGCGTCAGCACAATCATGGCGAGGCGCATCCGACTCAAGCGAGGAAGCAAGGCATCCCGGTGATCGGCGTTGGAGGGCCGGTTGGATCCGGCAAGACCGCACTTGTCGAAGCGCTCTGCCGGAAGTTGCGCGATCGGTACAGTTTGGCGGCGGTCACGAACGATATTTTCACAAAGATCGACGCGGAGATTCTCACAAAACGGGCTGCTCTCCCTGTTGATCGGATTCTCGGAGTGGAAACTGGCGGATGTCCCCACACGGCCATTCGGGAAGATGCTTCGCATAATCAAGAGGCCATCAATGACTTGCTCCGGCGCCATCCGGACATCGAACTGATCTTCTTGGAAAGCGGCGGGGACAATTTGGCGGCGACCTTCAGTCCCGAATTGGTGGATGCCGTGATCTATGTGATCGATGTGGCTGGCGGCGACAAGATCCCGCGCAAAGGCGGACCTGGGATCACCCGCTCTGATTTGCTGGTGATCAACAAGATGGATCTCGCTCCCTATGTGCGATCAGATCTGGGTGTCATGGATCGGGATAGTCGGCGGATGCGGGGTGATCTCCCCTTCGTCTTCACGAACCTCTTGAGCGAGGAAGGCCTCGATCAGGTGATGGCCTGGGTTGAACAGCGCATCCCGCAACGAGTCAGGCGGGCGTGATTGCCAGATCAGTCTCCGTGCCGAGGAAAAGAAAAAACGTTCCAACGGTTCTGACCGAGCCGGTCGGCCGTGTTGGTCGGCTGCAACTTGAGTACGCGAAGCGCGACGGCCGGACCATCATCTCGCGTTCCCACTGCACCACGCCCTGGCATTTGCTGCCGCCGATCTATCTCGACGACACGGGGGCAGCCTATACTCTGCTCGTCAATCCATCTGGTGGTCTCGTCGGCGGCGATCGTCTCTCCATCGACATGAAAGTGGATGAGCACGCACATGTTCTCATCTCCGCGCCGTCGGCAAATCGCGTCTACCGATCAGAGGGTGAAGTCTCGGTGCAGGACATCACGCTGACGGTCGGTCCCGGCGCTGTCTTGGAGTGGTTGCCTGAACAGACCATTCCGTTCGCCGGTTCACGATTCAAGCAAACGATTCATGCCACACTTGCGCCCGGTGCGACGATTCTGCTTTGGGATGCCATCGCATCGGGCCGCATGGCGCGCGGGGAACGCTGGGCATTTGCGACACTTGAGAACGAAATCCGGATCACGACGGCGTCGGGCGCCTCGCCCCTGGAACGATATGCACTCGATCCAGCGACGAATCTGGGAGCGGTTGGACTGGCAGCGGACTGGGACTATGTGGCGTCGCTGTATGTGGTAAATGATGCGGTCCCACCGGAGGTGTGGAGCCGATTGGAAACAAGGATCGGACTCGCACTCGACGAATATGCGGAGCACATTCTCGGGGGCGTGTCTCAACCAGCGGTGCCAGGAATTGCAGTCAAATTGCTCGCCAAATCGGCACCGGATCTGATGAGGATGCTGGACGTCTTGTGGGCAGCGGTTCGTGCCGAACTCTGGGGTTTGCCACCGGTGGCGTGGAGAAAGTACTAAGGGCGTCGGTCCATTTGGCGAACAAGCGATAGTCGTTGTAGCCCCGATCATCCACCACGATTGTGCCAGAGGCGAAGTTCATCTGGTGGGCAGCTCTGACATCATGCACCTTCCCATTGGGGATGAGGCCGAAACAGGGTAGATAGCCATCGTGGTCGCGCACCAACTGGAGCTTGACCACGCCCTTGGTGCGGCGAAACTTCGCCCAGCTGCACATCGACAGGCACAGATCAATCGTGGTCGAATCGAGACTGGCCAGTTTGTTCTTGAAATGGAACTTGCCTTTGCCCTGCGCCTTGGCGGCGACCGTCTCGAACAGACCGTAGGAGACCTGTTCGAACAAATCCTATGGACGGTGGCCGTTCGCGTACGACAGCGAGGAGCGGACTGGGGCGGTGATCCCCAAGTGGATCAGCTTGCCTTCGCAGCTCTTCAGCTCGCCCGTAATCTCCTTCAGCGAATGCACTCGACCGAGCTAACAGAACCGCATCCCCACAAACTGACTCCAGTTCGACAACCCCGTGCTGCGATATTCGGCCCTTGTACCCTTGACGATGCGCTCGAAGTCGGTGCGCGAGATGAGCTTGGGTATCTGACTAGACATGCTGCATGATGCGTTCACGTTAGGTCTCTTTCGGTTGAATGCAGGTGGATTTGGCGATTCACCAATACCCTACACCTTTGGATGACCCAACGTCGTACGCTGTTTTGGACAAGAGTGGGTTTGAGTATCGGGTTATTGGTTCCAGAAACCAGAAACACGCAACTCGAAACTCTTGATCGATATGACAGACGAGCGATGCTACCGCGTTTCTAATTCGGCGGCGCTGGCGGTGCGGAGTGAGGAGGCCAGACCAATAACCGATAGGGTGTAGATCAGCCATTTCGATGGATCGAAGTTATACCAGCGGGGGCCGTTGCGGTAGTCGGTTGGGTAGGTATGGTGGTAATTGTGGTAGCCCTCACCGAACGTCAGTAAGGACACTACCCAGCTGTCCCGGCTGGAATCTTTTTGGCTGTGCGGCTGCTTTCCCCAGATGTGACAGACTGAGTTGATACAAAAGGTCGAATTGAGCACGGCAAAGGTTCTGCCAATTCCCGCCAACATGAAACAGCCCAGCCCGCTCATCCAGCCTCCGTACACAAATCCCACGATGAACGGCAGGGCCAGCCCTGCGAGGACGATTAGGACATAATATCGGTGTTGCCACATGATGAGCGGATCTTGCCGAAGCTTGGTGGCATATTTCTCATCAGCGTAGCGTTGGCTCGCGAAGAGCCAGCCGCAGTGACTGTGCCAAAATCCCAACTTGGCATTATAAGGGTCGGCGTCCTGGTCACAGGCCGCATGGTGCCGGATGTGGTCCGCTCCCCACTTCAATGCAGAGTTCTGCAGCGCCCATCCGCCCGCGACCAGAAATCCCACTTTGATCCAATCTGGGCAGGTAAAGCTTCGATGCGAAATGAGGCGGTGATAGCCGACAGTAATGCCCATGCCGGTTACGACATATAGGAGGCCAAACAAGGTCCAGTCCAGCCAGGTATATCCGTATAACCATCCAAACAACGGGACTCCGATCACCGCGCTGGCGACGATCGCGCTGAAGAGGAGGATGGTGATAGAGAGAGGGAATGTTCGTCGGAGCCCTGGCCCTGCCAAAGGAGCTTCGATTTGAGCAGGTTGTAAGTTCGAGACCGTGGACGCGTCGGCTGGTTGAAGCATACTGACGACAAGACCTCGGGATTTTCGAGAACAGGACGCCGAACGGGCTCACTCTAGCAGGTTGATGGGCGATTAGCTATTTCTTTTGTGTCCAGCTGCGTCCTTCATGGGATTTGCCCCTGCAAGATTTAGAGAGCTGTTCTCGGCCTGGCCTGTCCGGATTCGATGAACGGCGTACGCGATTTTGGGTCTTGTGCGGGCTGTTTTGGTGCGGTATGATCCTCGGTAGATACTCGGTCCGAAACTAGTCTCGCCGGCAACGTACCGATGGTACCGATCGTGTATCTGCTGTCCACATGGTCCCGTTCCGTGGTCCGGTCGGCGATAAATGAGAACGGAACTCGCAAGACAGGAACCAGGGCGATTAGTCAATCACAAGGAGGCAGTTATATGAAGCGTGCGTTATCAGTCATATTGGGTGTGGCAGCCGTCGCGGTCGTTGCGGCGCCTCTCACGTCGTTCGCGGGTGGAGCAATTTCTGGCAAGGTGACCTATGCCGGAAAAGCAGAACAGAAGGAATTTTTGTTCTCGAAGTTTCCGAACCCGAAGTTTTGTCCCCAGATCCCTAACAAGGCCGTGGTCGATGGCGACAAGCGGCTCTTGAAGCAGATCGAAGTAGGTAAGGATGGTGGGTTGAAGGGCGCAGTCGTGGCCGTCGTGGACATCGAAGATAAGGCGTTCATGGATGGCTATACCGGTACCGAAGTTGTGGCGGCATTTTGCGATTTTCAGCCCTTCACTGGTATCGTCGTGAATACGCGGCCCTTCAAGGTTGAAAATACCGATGCCGATGCGGACGATCCCAAGTCGGTCGCGGGGGTGCTCCACAATCCGCACAGCTTTACGGTCAAGGGAACCACTTCGGCGACTGGTTTCAACATCGGTCTCGCGAAGAAAGGCGATAAGCTCGACAAGCCGGTGACCTTCCGCGGTGGTGCGGAAAAGGAAGGGTACTATCGGTTGCAGTGCGACCAGCATGAATTTATGCAGGGGTTCTTCTTTCCGGTGACCAATGCGCATTACGCGGTAGCGAAGGAAGACGGTTCCTTCGAAATCAAGGATGTGCCTGCCGGCAAGCACAAGGTTGTTGCATGGCATCCGTTCGCCGGCAAGGGAAAGAGGACGGAGTTTGAGATCGATGTGACCGACGGTGGAACGGCTACCCTCAAGGCTGAAGTCAAGTAAGCCTGAGTCCAGATCGATGTAGTCGAACGGCAGCGGAGGAATTCGCTGCCGTTCTTATTTTCAGTGGGTTGTGTACCACGGGGTCGCCTTGCCTTTCGCTTTCCCCTCTAGGTAATATGCCAAATTCCCAGGCCTGTTGCTTGAGGGGATGGGTGTGTCACGAGAACTCTCGCTCGCAGAAATCTTCCAGCTGGGCTACTACTGGGAAACCAAGATCCTCTTGACCGGAGTCAAGCTGGACGTCTTTACCGCGCTGGATGGCAGGCTGAAAACGGCCGGTGAGATCGCTGGACGGATCGGCGCCCACGAACCGACACTCAGCCTCTTACTCAACGCGCTTGTGGCTATGAAACTTCTGACTCACGAAGGGGATCGGTACGGAAATTCTTCCATTGCGGAGAAACATCTGGTTCGGAACTCGCCTCACTATATTGGACACTTACTCTTGTTGCACGATGCTGAATGGAACAACTGGGGCCGGTTGGAAGAAACTATTCGCACAGGGGCACGATCGGTCGATCGCCATGTTTTCGAGACTGATCCTGAATTAGGCGGCAATGTGTTGGCGGTGTTGGATCGAATCGGCAAGCAGAGTGGCCCCGAATTCGCGAAACGGCTTCAATTGAATGGGCAAGTTCGGCTGCTGGATTTGGGTGGAGGGGCCGGCACGAATGCGATTGCGTTTTGCCACATCTATCCTGAGTTGACCGCAACGGTATTTGATCTTTCGGCGACGCTGAGACTGACAGAAAAGACCGTCAAAGAGGCGGGCTTGGAGTCAAGAATCGCGCTGCGGGCGGGCAACTTCAACAAGGACGGACTCGGCGGGCCGTACGATGTCGCGCTCATGTCCGATATCTTGCACTACCAGACCTTCGAGTCGAATGAGGCTTTGGTCGGCAAGGTGTTCGCGCACCTGGCTTCGGGGGGGCGGCTCATCATCAAGGATCGGTTCCTGGATGAAGCTGGGACGGGACCGGCTTGGACGACTGCCTTCGCTGTGCACATCCTGGTCAATACTCAGCAAGGGGGCTGTTACAAAACAGCTGAGGCGATGCAGTGGATGTCTAAGGCCGGGTTTACGGCGGTGACGGAATTGGAGAAGACGGCGGTGGTGCAAGGGGTGAAGCTGTAAAGGCAATGTTGAATGGCGAAGGTTGAATTTTGAATTGGCCGAAAACTCAAAATTCAACCTTCGCCATTCAGCATTGTTCTGAGGCGTGAAATCGCAGCGACGAAAGATAGAGCGATGGACTGGTTACGGCAACCAGGATTTTTCGGAACGTATGCGACGGTAGGGGCGGACTTGAGCCAATTTATGGCGGCCCTGTTTACCGCCCTGTTCGTCATCGGCTGGCTTCAGGCTCGCAAGCGGAAAGCCGACGCCCACCATTGGCTGATGCTGGGTGGAATGATCTCCATGCTGAGTTTCTTTATCGCCTATTACTTGTTCCGGCAACTTGGTGTCCTGGCGTTCGAAGGCAAGGAAGGATTTGGTGGTTCACAAGATCTGTATGATTACGTGTTCATCCCCGTGCTGACGCTTCACATCATCCTGGTCATCATCGGACTGATCATGGCGGTGTATATGATGGTGCTGGGATTCCGTTCCCAGCAGTTTGTGAACGGCATTCGGTCACTCAGAGAGTCCCTGCTCCAAACCACCTGGAAGAAGGTGGGGCTGATTTTCGGCGGGATCTCGGTGGTGGTGCTCGGCCTCTTCTATTCGCGCGTCGCGGCCGCCGGATTTTCCATGCGGAAACTGGAAGTGTATCTGGCGTTCTTGATTCTGGTGGCCATTGTCTTCGCCGTCGAAATGGCGATCCAACGGATCTGGCCGAACGGCGGGCAACGCCATCGCGCACTCGGCCGATTTACGATGATGATCTATTGCGTGCTGTTCGTTACGGGGAGCTTCACCTATACGATGTTGTACATCCTGTATCCAGGGAAAATTGGATGACATGATCACAGTCGGTTCCGAAACGCTTCACGCTTCCCGTTTCACGCCTCACGGTGTCTTTTTATGTTGATCTGCAGCTGTGGGCACTGGATGCATACGGAGGGGATCGAAGAGCGGGCTTATGAGAATGGGACCGCGCAATGGTTCATTCGGTCGGAATGCCGGAGCTGCGGGCTGAAAGTCGGTGCCGATCTTCCGGCGGGACAGACAAGCGGATTGGTCGATCGGCTGATATGGACCGACGATGCGTTGCATCGGTTGGAACGGATGCCGCCGTATGTGGCCCCGTTCTATCGGGATGAAGTGGAGGGGCAGGCGAGGACACTTGGCGAACGGGTGATCACGTACGAGACGCTCTTTCGCTCGTGCACCGGAGAGCGGATCGAGTGGGAGCCCGAAGCGGAACAGCGGTTAGATCGGGTGCCGGCCTCGGTGCGTGCCATGGCTCGGATTGAACTCGAGCGGACAGCGGCTGATCGCGGCACTGCTCGCGTCACGGTGGCGCTGATGGAAGAGATCAAAACCAAATACTTTGGCATGAGCAACGTGAAGCGTCCAAAATGATGCGAATTGATTGCAAGAAGTGGAGCTGTTCCATGATTCGCTTCACGAACGGTGCTTCACGAGCGACGAGTTACTAATGTTGCATCGGATGGCACTGAGAGTGCTCCCCAGCTTGAGTCTCGCGGTCACGGAGGATATGGTCCGCAAGCGGAAGCGGATTGTCATGTTCGTGCCCGGGCTGGTGGCGTTCGGTATCTATCGATTGGTCAAGCAGGTGATGCCGCTGGCCGATCCATTAGTGTTGCTCTCGGTGAGCAGTCTGATGGCGGTGGTCACGGCTTTGTTGGCATATCGTGTCGGACGATCCGCTTCATGGGCGACGATCGTGCGTGAAGACGGAACCTGGTTGCTTAGCTGGCTGGCCGGCTGGATTGGAGCGGTCTACGGTCTGCAACTCTCGCTGCTAGTCTTGGCCCTGTTGTGGCTGGTGGGCTACGATTATCTCCAGCATCCCGACGGCCCGGCCATGATGGCGATCATCATTTCTTGTACGTCGGTCGCGCGCGATGCTTTTGAGATCGGTCATGTGCGGAATGTGGCGTTGATAGGCCGGCCGATTCCGACATTTCCCAATGGGGTGCCCCTCTGGACCATGCTGCGAGAGCATATGGCCCAAGCCGGTTCATGGATCACTGCGGGGTTGGTGGTGGGTGGTGTGGCGGCCTCACTAGGATTAACTGCAGGAAATCAGCAGATCGAGGCGCTGATTCAAGTGGCTGCGGTTACCCTATTGGGTGGAGGAATTGCCCTCTGTGCCTATTTGAGTGGGTCGCACCCGTCCACTCCGTGGGTTGATACGCTCCGGCGAACCGCGCCGGGAGAGCTGTTGAAATATTGGTGGTGGCCGGGGATGGCGTTTGCCTCGACCTACTATCTCGTGGCCCTGGGTGGGCTCTTGTTCATGCTAAGACAGCCGGGCATTTCATCAGGCGGGGCAGTGGTGGGAGGCGCGGTCGTGACAGCCATGATGGGGCTCTACGGCTATTACTTGGGCCATCGCCGTCAGGTTGAGAATGCGCAAGCTCCACAGTTGACGGAAGGGATGCTGCGGTGCCCATTTGTGATGGGTATTCTTGGTAAATCTTCCAGTATGGGAGCGGCCATTGCGGCTGCGCGTGGATCAAAGGTTTAGCGGGATGATCAAGCTTCGTTCGAATCAGCCGCGGTTCTGCCTTGTACTGGTCGCCCTGCTCACGGCGTTGATCGGCCTGCTGAGTCCGACCTTAAACGTTCCCTCGTTTGCCGAGGAGACAGAAGATTTCTATTTCAAGACACCCGGCACCCCGCAAGGGCCGTCGGCCCCAGCGCCGAGTGAAATGGTTTATCCGCGAATCGGCTCGTTCGACAGCCGGATGCTGGTGTGGTTTGTGACACAGCAACATACGTACTTCGGTGGGTTTGTGCTCGCGCTGCCGCTCTTCTGCGCCTTGCTGGAGTTCCTCGGGCTCATGACCAAGAAACCGGCCCTGGCGCTTCGCTATGATGGACTGGCCAGGGATCTCGCGAAGGTCGCGCTGCTGGCGTTATCAGTCACGGCACTCATCGGCAGCGCGATGCTGGCCATGTTCATCATGCTCTACCCCAGTTTCATGAACTATATGGGGGGCACGTTCAAATCATTCATGCCGGCCTATGCCGCCGTATTCGTCGGAGAGTCACTCTTATTGCTTATCTATTACTACAGCTGGAACCGGATGGCCGAACAGGGACGGAAGTGGGTCCACGCGTCGATCGGCATTATGACGAATATCGTGGGGACCGCGCTGTTGTTGCTGGTGAATGCCTGGTCCGCGTTTATGATGGCGCCGGCCGGCGTGGATGCGCAGGGACGGTATTTGGGCAATGCCTGGCATCTCCTGCATTCCGTGCTCTGGAATCCACTCAATGTCCATCGGTTTTTGGCGGATATCATGTCGGGTGGTGCGGTGGTGCTGGCCTATGCCTGTTATCGGTTTTTCATTGCTAAGACCGGCGAGGAGCGGGCCTATTTCGATTGGGTGGGCAATGTCTTCCTTTTTGTGATGGTGTGCGCGCTCCTTCCCATGCCGATCGCCGGCTATTGGCTGATGCGGTCGGTCTTCGTCTTTCGCCAAAGCATGGGCGTGACGATGATGGGTGGGTTGTTAACCTGGCTGTTCGTCGTTCAGGCAATGCTGATCGGTGTGCTGTTCCTTGGGATCAATTACTATCTCTGGCAAAGTATGGCACGGCTGAAGGGCGCGGAACGGTATCAGCCCTACTATCAATTCGTGCTCGGCGGAATGATGCTGGCCCTGTTTATTTGGCTGACACCCCATACGTTGCTGGTGTCCGGGGGAGAGTCAAAGGCCATGGGCGGCGCGCAGCATCCAGTCGTCGGAAACTACGGGGTCATGTCGTCCAAGAATGGGGCGATCAACGTCATCCTGCTCTTGACCGCGCTCAGTTACCTGTACTATCGGCGAGCCAATCGGACGATGACCGTCTCATGGGCGAAGGCGGGCAATATCATGATCGCCGTGCTCTTTGCCGTCGGCATGATCAATGTGATTGGATTATCGGTGTATGGATTCTACCTGCCGGCGAAGATTCGCGTGGGGCTGTCTACTCCGCAGGCATTCACGACCTTGACAGTGATCGTGGGCAGCTTGCTGGTCAATCACTTCATGCTGAAGGGCGCGATTGTCCATGGAGGAATCCATTGGGGCAAGATTCCCTTTCGCGGCATGGTGGCCTTGTTCGGTATGGCGGCGGCGTTCAGTTGGGTGATGGGATTGATGGGGTTTATCCGGTCATCCGGGCGGTTGTCGTGGCATGTGAGCGAACTGATGGCCGATGTGTCGCCCTGGGCTTTTACGCCGGACCTGGCGGTTGCCGCGAAAATCGTGACACTCAATATGGTGGTGTTTTGGGGGGCGGTTTTGGTCTTGTTCTGGATGTGCCAGCGTGGACAGCAGCCTGTATCGGTGATGGGCGAGGAGTTCGGTGAGAAAGGGGCGCCATTGTTTGCGCCGGTTCCTTCGCAAGAAACCTAGGAAGAATGTTGGAGATAGCTATGAGATTGAGTGTGCTGATTCGTGCTCTGATGGTTGTCGGTGGCCTGTCGTACTTCGGCACGTGGTCTGATCTTGGATCGGCGCTGGGGCAGACGCTTGTCTTGGAAGATTTTAAGGCGAAGGAGGCTGATGGGTTTCCGTCGGCGTGGGGCCATGAAAATCAACGGAGCCAGTCGAAAGGCCGCGAGGCGTACAAGGTACAGTCGGAAAACGGGGTGAATTTCTTGTCGGCCAAGGATGCAGGACAGCGGATCAAGAAGACAAAAATCGACTGGGATCCCAAAGCCTATCCCGTGCTGACGTGGCGCTGGCGCTTGGTGAAGGCGCCGACGGGCACCGAACCGCTGGCGGCGATTTATGCGTCGCTCGACACTGATCTCCTCTTCATTCCCGTTTTTACGAAATATGTCTGGAGCGCGACGAAGCCGGAGGGCACGCTGACCGAAGGGGGTATGTTTAGTGGGACTGAGCTCGTCGTTCAAAGCGGGACCACCGCGCTGGGCCAATGGTTTGAAGAGCGGGTGAACGTGTACGAGGATTTCAAGAAGATCCATCGTCACGAGCCTGCCCCCAAAGCCTGGGGGATCTCCATTGCGGCGAGCTCCGGAGTCGAGATTGATTTGGGCCCCATGATCGCGTGGCCGGCGAAGTAGAAGCGAGGTAGGTCCATGGCAGTTGAACAAGTCCAATCGACGTCCCTGTGGAAAGGGTTGGATATTGTCCTGGGGATGGCGGTCATGGGCACGGTGGGAACGCTGATTGGGATCGTCATGGACAATGGGCTGTTGCCCGTGACGGTCGGTGTGGGATTGGTACTTGGTGGGGGTATCGGGTTTTTAGGCGGACGCCGATTTCTCATCAGCATCATGATCGGCACAGTGTTGGGCGGTGCCTTGGCGTGGCTGTTGGCGGGCCTCGATCGTATATGGGTCGGGGCCGGGGCTGGAGCCGCCATGGGTGGATTCCTCGGCGTGCACATTTCAATGTTATTGGATGCCCGCGCCGCCCGGAAGGCCGAGAACGAGCCAGTCGCCCCCGTAGCGCCTCAACCATAAGTAGGAGAAGGATACAGCGTGGAAAACAAGGGCATACTGTACGGGTCGATCGCGTTTGTGTTTGGGTCATTCTTGCTGATGGTCGGATTGCTGGTCTATGAATCGTACAAGGCCAATCAAATGAAGCAATTGGCCATGTCCATCAAGTCCGAAGCCAAGGAGGTGGTCAGCACCGTGGCGGGTGAAGACTACTCGATGTACAAGACGAGGATGGGTGATGAAGGCCGTGAAATGGTCCAGATCCCCGAAGGGCCGTTCACTATGGGCAGCAATGACGGCGACCCGGACGAAGCGCCTGAGCATCAAGTGTTCTTGAAGGGATTTTTCCTGGACCGAAAAGAAGTCACGCAGGCAGAATACATGCGGTTTGCCAAGATGACGAAGCGTGCCATGCCGAGGATCGAGGTCTTCGAGGACGACCAGTCGAAGCTACTTCAGCCAGACTTCGCAGCGATGAGCGTCTCGTGGGACGATGCGATGGCCTATTGTAAATGGGCCGGCAAACGTCTGCCGGCTGAAGCGGAATGGGAAAAGGCTGGACGGGGCGAGGGAAAGAGACGGTATCCGTGGGGAGATAAATTTGCCGTCAATGTCGCCAATGTGGCCGGCAGCGAAGACGGATACAAGTATCTCGCGCCTTCCGGTTTGTTTGAGGCAGGACGGAGTCCATACGGGCTTTACGACATGACCGGCAATGTGGCCGAGTGGGTGGCTGACTCATACGACGAGGGGTACTATAAGAAATCACCGTATCGAGATCCCAAGGGGCCTGAGAATGCCGATCTGAAGGTCGTGCGCGGCGGGTCGTGGCGGGAAACGGAACATAACGCCAGGATTTCCAAACGATTTGCCGCGAAGCACTGGCGAACGGATATCACCATCGGGATTCGCTGTGCGGCGGATGTGGAGCAGGAAGGCCAGCCCGCTGCTCCCTAAGGCGGTATGCTCGAATCCAAATTCAAATTAGTCTTCCTGTTTGTGGTGCTGGCGTGCGCGGCCATGCCGATCATTGCTATTTTGCGCGGGACGACGGTGACCCCGTATGAAAAGCCGGTGTCCGGATCGACCACCGAAGTTGAGTTGGGAGAAGAGAGTGTCTCTGGCGAGGAACCTCTTCTGAGTGAGATGGTGACGATTGCCGCAGGGCCGTTTGTTCGTGGCACCGAAAATGGAGGTTTCGATGAACGACCAACACGGACGATTCACTTGGATGAGTTTTTGATCGATCGCTTCGAAGTGACCAATCATCAGTACCAACAATTTGTCGCAGCCACAGGCCATCGAAAACCCGGACTCCCATCCCGCTATGCGAAGAGCGGGGCCAAAGTGCGTGGCGTGAACCAACCGATTGTCTATGTATCCTGGAATGATGCCGAGGAGTATTGCCGATGGAGAGGCAAGCGGCTTCCTGCCGAAGCGGAATGGGAAAAAGCCATGCGTGGTACAGATGGAAGGCTGTGGCCATGGGGAAACACAGAGCAGCCCGATGGGGCGAATTGGGCTCGCGTGAAGGACGGATATGAGGTTTCGGCGCGTGTTGGAACCTTTCAGGTCGATAAGAGTCCGTATGGAGTGATGGATGGGGCGGGCAATGTCATGGAGTGGGTTGCGGATTGGTACGACGAAACGTATTATAAGAGCTCGCCGAATCAGAATCCGCTGAGTCCAGAGTATGGGACCTATCGGGTGCTCCGCGGAGGGAGCTATACGACGACTGGCGCGGACGTTCGAATTACGAGTCGAAGCAAGATGATGCCGGATTTTCGAGATGAAACGATCGGGTTTCGCTGCGCGAGTTCGACAAAATCAAGCGAGGAGAAGTGGGATAAGAATCTGTGAGGATTAGAGAAAGTCGAAATAGTAGAGGATTAAAAACACGGCCAAAATCAGATTGACAACCATACCAGCCAAAACTATAATGTCAAATACTTTTGATTTTTGCGACATGATTTTTTCTTCTAATTAAGATAAAATAAATGGCTCACTGCTGCGCCTTGCGCAAGAGTGAATAACATTCAGGCCTCCTGGATGTCAAGAAACACAAGGCGTAAACACCCTTTCATCTCGAATTGAAATAAGGAGTTACAGATGGCGTCGGCGTCACCTCCAGATAGTGAGATCAAGGTTAAAATCGGCAAGATGATTTTCTACATTACCTGTGCAGCAGGCTTGTGGTTTTTCTATTGGTTTGCCGGCATACAGTGTCCCTGCTGATGGATGGCCTATCGTGTGCTCAGCCTTTGAGTCACGATAGGGAACAACTGAGGAGAAGAGAACAATGGCTGTTCTGAATAATCCGATCGTCGCCGTCATCGTGTCACTCATTATTTCGGTGGGATATTTTTTGGCGGTCGATCATTTCATGATGGATATGCAGGGCCTGGACTTCTGGTATCTGTTTCGCCAATAAACCAGGGCGGATCGGGGTGCTGAGCGGCAGGCTGCGAGAATTTTTAGAACGACAGTGAATGAATCAAGGAGGTATCTCATGGGCCGCGTAATCGGTAAGCGCCTGTTCTCAATCATGGCGCTGTGCGCGATGGTTGGCCTCCTTCTGCTTCCGATCGTTGTGGTGTTGCCGTCGCTGGCTCTTGGCGAAGAAGCAACAGCCGGCGGTGCAAAGAAAGAAGGGGCTACGGTTGAGAAGGGGCGCGACGTCTACTACAAGACGGAAGGTGTTGTGGTGGGTGCTCCTGCTCCGAAGACGACGGATGGTCCCAAGGATTATCCGCGGTATAACTTTGAAAGCCGTGTCTTGCTCTGGTTTGCCAACCAGCAGCATCTTTATTACGGCAGCTTCGTGTTGGCCGTGCCGATCTTCTGCATGATCATTGAGTTCATGGGGGTCGTGACTAAAGACAAGGCTCTTGCAAAGCGGTATGATCAGCTGGCGTACGATTTTATCAAGATCAGTTTGACAGCCTACTCCCTGACGGCCGTGTTGGGCGGCATTTTGATCTTCACATTCCTGACGCTGTACCCAGCATTCTTTTCCTACCTGTCCAGCGTCTTCCGTCCGGTCATGCACATCTATGCGTTGATGTTCGTTGCGGAAAGCGGAACCCTCTACATTTACTATTATGGTTGGGACAAGATGAAGGAAGGGTTCTTGAAGTGGATTCACTTGAGCATGTCCGTCGTTTTGAACATCATCGGTACGTTGCTCATGTTCCTGGCCAATTCCTGGATTGGTTTCATGATGTCGCCGGCCGGGGTCGATGAGCAGGGGCGGTATCTCGGCAACATCTGGCACGTGATTCATACCGCATTGTGGAATCCGCTGAACCTCCATCGGATTTTAGGCAACATGGCCTTCGGTGGCGGTGTCGTGGCGGCCTATGCCGCGTACAAATTCCTGGCGGCGAAGACGGACGAGGATCGTGCGCACTATGACTGGATGGGCTATATCGCCATGGCGCTTGGTGTAGCATTCCTGATCCCACTGCCGTTTGCCGGGTATTGGCTGATGCGCGAGGTCTATGCCTATCGCCAGCAAATGGGCATCACGCTCATGGGAGGGTTGCTTGCCTGGTTGTTTATCATTCAGGCGACCATGATCGGTATCCTGTTCTTGAGTACCAACTATTATCTCTGGCAGGCAATGGGCCGGATGCGAGGCGCTGAGAAATACCAGCGATACATCAAATATTTGGTCTTCTTGCTTGCGTGCGGGTACATGGTCTTCATTACGCCCCACACAATGGTCATGACACCGGCAGAATTGAAGGCGATGGGAGGACAGCAACATCCCGTGCTTGGAAATTATGGAGTTATGTCTGCCAAAAATGGAGGCATCAACGTCATTATTACCACCACGGTGCTGAGCTTCGTCTGGTACATGCGAGGCAATAAGGTTTCAACTGTGTCATGGGCAAAGTTCGGCAATATCTTTATGGGTGTATTCTTCACGTGCGCGTATTTCAATATCATCGGGCTCGCCGTCTATGGCTATTATATTCCGGCGAACGTGCGCGTCGGGTTGTCCGTTCCACAGGTGACGACCACGCTCTCTTGTCTCTTCTTTATGTTTGCGTTGAACAGCATGATGATGAAGGGGGCGAAGCAGATGGGGCCGATCGAGTGGGGCAAGATATCGGCTCGTTCGCAATATGCGCTGATCATGCTCGCAACAGCGTTTACCTGGATGATGGGATTGATGGGCTACATTCGCTCGTCAGTCCGTCTGTTCTGGCATGTCAATGAAATCATGCGCGATAATTCGCCATGGGCTTATACGCATACCGTGGGATTCGCGGCCAATATGATATCGGCCAACGTCCTGTTTTTCTGGATCAGTATTTTATTTGTCTTCTGGCTCGGCAGTTTGACGGCCAAGAAGGCACCCGCTGAGGTAAAGGTGGCCGTGCCGGGGAGTGTCCCGCAACCCGTCGGAAGCCATTAATCGACATTACGCGTTGAGCGATTGCATAGGGTGGGACAAGGGCATGGCCCGGTCCTCTCACCCCGTAGCTCAGGAGGTTGCACCTTGGGTAATCTGATTTCTGAAGCCCTCTCGATGGCATGGATGGCGATAGTCATCCTGGTTGGCCTGCTCGTGTATTTCCAGATGTCGATTCACGATCCTGTGGCAAAAAAGCGAGCGGTGTTTAAGACGTTCATTGGAATCGTCGCAACGTTCCTCTTGTTCGTCGCAATCGCTAACTATAAGACGAATTTCTATGGGGAAAGTCGGCTGTTGCCGGTTTCTCTCGTCATGATCACGGCCACCACCTTTATCATGGCGCTCTATTTCACCAATCTGAGCGCCTTATTGAGGATCGGCGGCATGATGTTTTTCATTGCCGCGTTTCTCTCCGGATACGGCAACTGGCTGCCGCAGGTCGAAGGCGGATTTCCACCGGTCGAAGAGAAGAAGACCTGGGATTCCATGACGTCGCAACAGCTGGCTGACGAGGGCGAGAAGATCATTTTCGGAGGGGTTGGAAAAAATCAAGAGCAAGGAGCGATTGGCAAAGGCCAATGTCCGCTTTGCCATGCATTCCATGCCGGTATGCTCGGTGAACGTGCCCCAAACTTGTTGGGTCTCCCGAACCGCAAGGAACGGCTAGAGGATCCCAAGTATTCCAAGGGTAACCCTGCAAAACGTGACTACTCCGTCAAGGAAGCCTTTCCTGGTTCCGGCACTGCAGAGAACATTCAAGAATACATTGCAGAGTCACATTCCTGCCCGAGTTGCTATGTGGTGAGTGGATATGGTGTCAAGGGCACCAATGACAAGGAAAGTCCAATGCCGGCCATCCATAAACCACCGATCTCTTTGAGTCTGCCGGAGCTTGCAGCTGTCGATACATGGATATATCTCCGTGAAGGTGTTGAACCGCCGTCATTTGAAGAGATCGTTAAATCATATGAGAAGTTCATTCCGGAAGCCGATCGTCCCAAGCAGCAAGAGGAAAAGGCTGGGCCACCCAGTGCATTGATGGCCGACGGTACGGAGCCGGTCGATCAGATTTTTGCCAAGGCGCAATGTGTATCCTGTCATACGATCCCGGGTATCCCAGGAGCGATGGGTACGATCGGCCCGAAGCTTGAAGAGGGAACGACTGCCGCTCTGCGCATTAAGGACCCAACCTACAAAGGTACGGCAAAATCGCCGGCAGAGTACATTATGGAGTCGATCGTTGAGCCGAGCGCCTATGTGGTGAAGCCGTTTCCGGATAACACCATGCCGAAGGTGTTCGGTCAGAAACTCAGCGCCGGGGCGCTGAAGAAGATCGTCGATTATCTCTCACAGGTGAAGGCTGGCGCGCCGCCACCAAAAATATCTTAAATAGCCATTCTTTATGGCTGTCGAATTTTTGTGGAGAGTAAGGAGTTTGCGATGAAAATATTAATGTCACTTGGGGCTCTCGTTGGAGCACTGGGGCTCCTCCTGCTGGGAGGAATGATCTTTGACGTCGTTCCTTCAAACACGGTGCGGTTAATTGAAGGCTATATGCCGATGCAAATGCTCTTCGAGGTGGGGTGTTATGTCCTCGGCTTCACAGGATTGAGTTATATGCTCAATGCTATGGGGCTGGGCATTCCGCGGTTTTGGCAAGGAATCGGTTTCTGGATCTTCTTGATGATGTATCTGAAGTACCGCGTGTATCCGCCGATCCCTTTCAGTGTACGTGCGATGTACGGGACAGTTGCATTGGTGACGGTCTTCATGTGGGTGTCGGCTAACGAAGAGGACTGGAAAAAGTTCAAGCAGCCTATTATGAATGTCCTTGACGCACAAACCGGGATGAACCGATTGTTGCGGTACATGTATCTGGTGCTCCTCCCCATCCTGATCGGGGGGTTCTCCTTCAATGCAATGATGCCCAAATCAGAAGAGCCGATCGAGCTTCGGACCGTTCATCCTGCCCCTCCGGCCAGTACAAAGGTTCATGGCAAAACGTATGTATTGCAAACATCGCAAAGTCCCTATCGTGTCAACCCAGAAGGGAAGTACGATCAGGAGTATAGCAACGCCAATATCGTGGAGCAGGGCATGGGCCGGTTGATGAAACCCAACGCTAATCCTTGGGACGAGAAAAACCAAGGCTATTTGAAGTACGTAAGAGAGGGCGGAGAGATTTTCTTCCAGAATTGCCACTTCTGCCATGGGGACAATCTCAATGGACGGGGGTTGCATGCTTTCGCATTCAATCCGATTCCTGCGAACTTCACCGACCCAGGCACGATTGCGCAGCTCCAGGAAACGTTCATCTTCTGGCGCGTTGCGAAAGGTGGTATCGGATTGCCGAACGAAGGGTTCCCCTGGGCGTCTGTGATGCCGCCGTGGGAGCAGCATTTGACAGTCGATGAAATCTGGAAAGTGATTTTGTTTGAGTATTGGCACACGGGCTACTATCCCCGTACGTGGGACTAAGCCGTACAAGGAATTTTCGCACACTTTGATGGATGAGATGAGGGTGAATATGATGAACAGCATATCTCCGAAGGCCGGTGTGGTTGTTGCCACTGCCTTCGCAGTCCTTCTCACGACCAGCGGTTTTGCCTCCGTGGTATTTGCGCAAGGTGGTCTTCCCGAAGGTTTCAAAAAGGGAGATCTGGCACCAGAACCTTCCGCGGAAATGATCGAAGCCGGGAAGCGCGTCTACTTTACCAAGTGCGTTTGGTGCCACGGCGTCGATGGGGCAGGAGATGGACCGGGTGCCGATCGATTGTGGCCACGGCCTCGGAACTTCAACCAAGGTACCTTCAAGATCCGGCACACAGCCAGCGGAGAGCTTCCTCTCTTCGACGCAAAGAAGCCTGTAGCCGGACAAAATGATCTTTTTGAGACTGTCACGCATGGGTTGCCTGGATCGGCCATGCCGCCATGGGAAGGTATTCTATCAGAAGAGCAACGGCTCCAAGTCCTGTCCTTCGTGACGACCCAACTCGTGAAGGACCGCAAATTCACCGACAAACAATCAGAAACTCAGACTATCTTAAACTTGGCGGAGTTGAAGCCGAAGCCGGCAACCGAAGAAAGCAGGAAGCGGGGCTCCGAGTTGATCGTTGAAAAGAAATGCGTGGAATGCCATGGCATGGAAGGCCGGGGCGATGGGAACGCCTTTAATCTGAAGGATGACTGGGGGTTTTCGATTCAGCCGGCCAACTGGCATAAGTGTTGGAATTTTAGAGGAAGCAGGCAGGATCCCTACAACGTCAGCAACATTTTCCGGACCTTCTCCACCGGCGTCAATGGCACACCGATGCCGTCGTTTGCGGACAATACGTCTGTGGACGAACGATGGGACATTGCGAATTTCGTGAACTCCCTGTGCGAACGAAATGCTCTGGGACAGCCGCTCCCAATCGATCCACTGACAGACAAGCCGAAAATCAACTTCGTGATTCCATCCGATATGGTCGAGGGTGAAATTCCGTCTGATATAGATGCCGAGGTCTGGCAGAAGGCGCCACGTCGTTACGTGGCCATGGGTGGACAAATTACGCATAAGCCGAGAAATTTCGTCAATCGCATCGATGATATTTGGGTCCGATCCCTCTACAACGACAAGTCCATTGTCTATTTGTTGGAGTGGGATGACCGGACGAAGAGTGTTGCTGAAGGGAAGCTTCCTTGGGGGCCGACTCAAGTCAACATTGATATCAAGGAACAAGAACCGAAAACCGGGGAAGAAGGATCGATTGCGGCGAGCCAGAACAATTACGCTGTGTATAACGACGCAATTGCGATTGAAACACCAGTAAAGTGGAAAGAGCTGCCTGCCCCGATCAAACCGCGGTACTTGTTCGGCACTAATGAGCAGTTCCCGGTCGATATTGTGAAATGGGAAGCTGATGGCTCCCTCCGCGCCTTTAAAGGCACCGGTTGGGACAAGGACTTTGAGCAGCGAGACAACTACGAAGAGACGCTCAAAGTTCTGAAGGGCGAGTGGAAGAACGGCCGGTGGTACGTCATGATCGAGCGTCCGCTGGGGAACAAGAAGGATCAGGACTACGATGAAGATACCTTCTTTGAGGTCGGCCAATATATCCCAACCGTCTTTTTTGCGTGGGATGGACACAACGGGGATGCAGGTCGCAAGATGGCCGTATCCGCGTTCTATTACACGTTCATGAATCCCCCGGTTCCACAAGAAACGTACATCTATCCAGTAGTTATCGCCTTTGGTGTGGTCCTGTTGGAAGGATGGGTCCTCACACGCCGCGCGAACAGGAAGAAGGGCAAGACCCTCTAGCGTTCGTCAGGCCTGCTGATGGAAAGAATCGAGTGAGGGGGTGGGGATGACCCACCCCCTCTTTTTTTGGTCAGCCTAACCCATGATGAAGCCATGATCAGCGATGTGACAGGAATTTTACTCGCCGGTGGTAAGAGTCGCAGAATGGGAGAGGACAAACGGTTCCTGCTGGTAGGAGGACAACCACTCTATGCGCGAAGCCTGGCCATACTTCGGTCGATATTTCAGGAGGTACGCATCGTCATCGCGCAGGACAGCCCGGCACTGTCGGCAGATGTTCCGGTGTCGCGCGATCATGTCCCCAATTGTGGAACATTGGGAGGAATTTACACTGCCCTCAAAGAATCGGAGACTGCGCATATCTTTGTGGTTGCCTGTGATATGCCGTATCTGAATTCCGATGTGATTTGTTATCTAGTTTCTCTGAAAAACCAAGCCGATGCGGTCATTGTCCGTCTCAGTCAGGGTGTGCAGCCGACTCATGCGGTATATAGCCGGCAATACTTGCCGGTTTTTGAGGAGATGATCCAATCTGGCAGATTAAAGGTTCAGGATTGTCTCAGCCACTCTTCGATCAAGGTGAGATTGGTTGAGTTTGAGGAACTGCGCGAGATCGATCCGAATGGGCATTCGTTTCTCAATGTGAATACACCCGCTGATCTGGAAATCGTCCGGTCGTTGCACGACCAGCTGACGAAGTCTCATCCTTCCGGCTAGCGTATGGCGCCATCTATTCTTGTCATCCATCCGGGGGCGTTAGGGGACGTCCTCCTCGCAGTTCCAGCTCTTCGGTGGCTCAAGAAGCAGTTTCCGGATCATCGTCTCCTGCTCATTTCGAATGAGCCGGTGGGGCAACTCTTGCTCGAATGCCGGCTGATACAGGCGTCGGTACCTCTGCAAGGAGCCATCTGTGCCAGCTTATGGTCTAGCTCAATCCCTGATTCAGCCGAGCTGAGGGACTGGCTCAAACCGTGCGATCTTGCGGTGGCATGGTTGAAGGATGAAGATCGGGGCCTCGCGGCGACCTTGGAACATTTCGGCGTGGGTGAGATTCGGATTCAGTCACCGTTTAGCCCGCAATTGGGATCCCGGCATCAAAGCGATCGATTTCTGGAATCACTCGGCACTGCAGCGGTTGAACGGTCTGCGGATGAGCCACTTCAACTCTCCACTTCCGTAGTAGCACAAGGCCGGGCGTGTCTCCTTCACATGGGACTCTCACCTGATCGTCCGTTCGTGATGATCCATCCAGGGAGTGGAAGCCGCCACAAGTGTACACATCCCGAGGTACTTGCCAGCGTCATGGTGGCACTCAATCAAGAAGGCCTAGGGGCTCTTGTCCTTGAGGGTCCGGCTGATGAGGCCGTAATGGTACAGTTACGGCAGCGATTGCCGATGGCTCCGACCGTCTTGCGAGGGCATGATCTGCCCATCGTTGCTGGTGTCATGGCTCAGGCGCGTGTGTATATCGGCCATGATTCCGGCATGACTCACCTGGCGGCGCTCCTGGGTGTGCCGACGCTCGCGCTGTTCGGTCCAACGGATTCGAATCAGTGGGCCCCGCGCGGCGCTCACACAGTAGTCTTACGAGGAACTCCCTGCGGGTGTCATTCATGGGAAGAGGTCTGCCATTGTGAAAACAAACCCTGCCTTGCCATGTCTGGTGGGGATATTCTCGAAGCGGTCCGGTCCATCATCGGCAATGGCGTGAAGAGCACAACCCCTCGAAATCACTCAGATTATGCCTTGTTTCAGCAATCCCCGTGTGCTACAGTCACCAGTTAAATTTTTCTTTCAATGCTAAGCACTTAGGAGATCGGTTGTGTTTCAGGGTATCGTTCAAGAGATGGTAGCTACGGCTCTGCTTGGAGCGCTCAATGAAGCCAAGCAGAAGGGGCAACTGAAAACGGAGGCCTGGCCGACACTCACGCTCGATGCGCCCAAGCGTCCTGAATGGGGTGATCTCGCCTCGACGGTAGCCATGTCATTAGCCTCATCGGAGCAACGACCGCCGTACGACATCGCACAAATCATCGTTGAAAACCTTCCACGGAAAGAACAGCTTTTCGAACGAGTGGAGATCGTGAGACCTGGATTTGTCAACCTCACCATCAAGCCGGCTCTGTGGCAAGAGGTTCTGAAAGAAATCGAATCCCAGGCTGCAGCCTATGGCACAGCCGATCTTGGGAAGGGCCGCCGGGTGCAGGTGGAATATGTCAGTGCCAATCCCACCGGTCCGCTGCACGTCGGGCATGGCCGTGGCGCCGCGGTCGGACAGGCAATCGTGCGCTTGCTGAGCACGGTAGGCTATGACGTCACCGGCGAATACTACATCAACGATGCGGGACGGCAGATGAAGCTTTTCGGCGCGTCAGTCTATGCGCGCTATCTGGAGCTGTGTGGGCAGTCTGCCGCTGTTCCTGAAGACGGCTATCATGGCGCCTACATCACCGCGGTAGCTGAACGCATCAAGGGTACGTTGGGAAGTGCGCCTGGGGGGCAGGCGCCGGTTGATCTCGAGGACCGCTGCCGTACGCTCGCCTATCAGGAAATGCTAGGCCTCATCCGCGAGGATCTCCTGTCCTTTGGGATCGAATTTCAATCGTGGTTCAGCGAAGCGGCGCTCCATGAGTCACAGGCCGTCGAACAGGTCCTCGATGAATTAAAATCCCGTGGGCTGCTGCTGGAGCAGGACGGCGCGCTCTGGTTTCAGTCATCGGTGTTCGGTGATGAAAAAGACCGTGTCGTTAAGAAACAGGACGGCGAATACACGTACCTGGCGGCCGATATCGCATACCATCGCGACAAACTCCGGCGCGACTATGATCTGCTGATCGACGTCTGGGGCGCGGACCACCATGGCTATATTCCACGCATACAGGCCGTTATGCAGGCCTATGGCCACCCGAAAGAGCGTCTGCATGTGGTGCTGGTTCAACTCGTCAAGCTGCTGCGGGGTGGCGTCGAAGTGAAGATGTCGAAGCGGACCGGATCGTTCATTACGATGCGGGAAGTCATCGACGAAGTCGGAGCCGATGCCGCGAAGTTCTTTTTTTTGATGCGCGATTCGCAGACTCATCTTGATTTCGATTTGGAGTTAGCCACCCAGCGCTCTGCCGACAATCCGGTGTATTATGTGCAGTATGCGCACGCCAGAATATGCAGTCTGTGGCGTGTGGCCGCTGAACGGGGAATCTCACGCCCCTCGGCAAATGAAGCGGACCTTTCGGTCTTGACCGATCCGGACGAACTTGGTTTGATCAGAAAACTCTCGGCATTTCCTGAAGTCCTTCAGACAAGCGCGGCCACGTTCGAGCCGCACCGGGTGACCTACTATTTGCAACAATTGGCGTCGCTGCTGCATACGTTTTACAACAAACATCGGATTCTTCCTTCAGTGGACGGCCAGGAGCAGAGTGACGCGGGACCGACTGAAGAATTGACATTGAAGAAGACCGCCGCGCGTCTGGTTTTAATGAGGGGCGTGCAGCAAGTCATCCATAATGGCTTGGCCGTACTGGGTATCTCGGCACCCGAGCAGATGTAGCGGTGCAGGCACACGAATTATGATCGAGTACCAGCTTCGTCAGCGTGATGCCAAGACCCGAGCCCGCCTCGGCCGGCTTTGGACCGCCCGTGCGGTGATCGAGACCCCGGCGTTCATGCCGGTCGGTTCCTTGGGGCCGGTCAAAGGACTGGAGCCGGATGAGTTATCGAGCCTGGGATTTCGTTTGATGCTGAATAACGCCTACCATTTGTCTCTCCGTCCGGGGCATAAACTTGTGGCCGAACTGGGAGGACTCCACAAATTCACGGGCTGGTCCGGGGCCATTCTCACGGACAGCGGCGGCTTTCAAGTGTTCAGCCTGGCCAAACTGCGCACGGTGACGGATGAAGGGGTGACGTTTCAGTCCCACCTCGACGGCTCGACTCATTTCATTACGCCGGAAACCGCTGTCGAGATTCAGGAAGCATTGGGAGCCGACATCATCATGGCATTCGATGAATGTGTCGCACTGCCGGCGAGCCGGAAGGCGGTACAGGACAGTGTGCGGCGCACTACGTTGTGGGCAACACGGTGTCAAGCAAGCCGACGGAGGACAGACCAGGCGCTGTTCGGCATCGTTCAAGGTGGATTGGATCAGGACTTGCGCGTACAGTCGGCGAGGGAGGTGACGGCGCTGGGGTGTGATGGCTATGCGATTGGCGGTTTGTCGGTGGGAGAGAGCAAAGCCAACATGCATGCGATGCTTGATGTGACGGTCCCGGAATTGCCGGAGAACCAGCCGCGCTATCTCATGGGGGTCGGGCATCCGGAGGATCTGGTCGAGGGTGTGGCGCGCGGAATCGATTTGTTCGACTGCGTCGTCCCGTCCCGGCATGGCCGGACCGGGTCGTTGTTTACTGCAGCAAGGCGGGTCGTCATCAAACAGGCGCAGTATGCCCATGATGAACGGGCGATCGATCTCGGCTGCGGGTGTCCGGTCTGCCAGCGGTACTCGCGGGCCTATTTGCATCATCTGTTCATGGTCAAGGACATGCTGGCGTCGCGGCTGAATACGGTGCACAACCTCTGGTATTTTTCGGACCTCATGCGCCGGATTCGGGCCGCCATCGCGCAGGGCACATTCGAGGAATTTCGAGAGGCGTTTTATCACGCGCGTGCACTGGAATCGTCCAACTCCATGGTCTCCGCTGAGGACGAAGCTGAGGCGGCGCATGATCTCTAACTCAAGAGGGGGAATTGTTCGATGCTAATGGAATCCATAGCGTGGGCCGAGGGGACGGGTGGGGGAACGGCAGGATCCGGAGCAGGCGGGTTACTCTCGTTGGTGCCATTTGCCTTGATTTTTATCATTTTTTACTTTCTGGTGATCCGCCCGCAACAAAAGCGGCAAAAAGATCAAAAGGCGCTGGTGGATGCGGTAAAGAAGGGCGACAAGATTGTGACCACGTCGGGCATTTGGGGAACGGTTACGAATCTCGGAAAGGACACGGCTACGTTGCAGATCGCCGACAATGTCAAAATCAAAATACAACGGGACAATATCGCTCGGCTCCGCGGAGACGATGAGGATAAGGACAAAGAAAAGGATAAGGACGCATAGGCTGCGTGGAACAGAGGGGTTGAAGACGTTATGAAGAAAGTCCGCGGGCGATTGTGGTTGTTAGTGCTGGTCGTGGTAGCCTCGATGGTGTGCTTCCTGCCGTCATACCAGCCGGCGTATCAAGCGCTGCCAAGTTGGGCGAAGGCCATGCTTCCCAACAAGGGGATTACGCTAGGATTGGATCTCCAGGGCGGCATCCATATGGTCATGGAAGTCGAGGAAGTGCGCGCCGTGGAAATCGCGGTTGAGCGCACCGTCACGGCGCTCCAAGACCAGCTGGTCGATAAAAAGATTCCGGTTGAATCAGTCAAGCGCACTGGGCCAGAGGTCATTACACTTCAATTTCAGAATGCGGACTTGAAGGCGCAGATTCAGAAGCTGATCGACGACTATCCGACGTTCACAGAACGCGAATCGGCGGGATCCACGACATCCCTGGTCTGGGAACTCCGCGACACGGATTCCAAACGCATCAAGGACTCGGCCATCAACCAAGCCCTGGAGACGATCCGCAACCGCATCGATCAGTTCGGCGTGGCGGAGCCGGTGGTACAGCGGCAAGGATTGAACCAAATCGTGGTGCAACTGCCAGGGGTCAAGGAGCCGAAGCGCGCGAAAGACCTCATTAAAGAAACGGCACTCCTCGAGTTCAAGATGCTGGACGAAGACAACCAGATGCGGGTGGATTTGCCGACCCGTATCCCCAAGGACAAGGAGGCCGAAATTCTCCTGCAGTTCGAGAACATGCTGCCAGAAGGCGATCAGATCCTGTTCGAGCGGGCGGTCGACAAAGATACTGGCCGAGAATTTCGCATTCCGTATCTCGTCAAGAAGCGCGTGATGTTGACCGGCGATGTGCTGAGCGACGCCAGGGTCTCGATCGGCCAATTCAACGATCCATATGTGTCCATTACGTTTGACTCCAGGGGAGGACACGAGTTTGAACGGATCACGGGCGACAACGTCAAGAAACGCATGGCGGTCGTCCTTGACAACACCATCTACTCGGCCCCGGTGATTCAAGAGCGGATATCGGGAGGCCGCGCGCAGATTACCGGAACCTTTACGACTCAAGAGGCCAACGATCTCGCCATCGTGTTGCGGGCCGGCGCGCTGCCGGCGCCACTGAAGATCGTACAGGACCTAACCATCGGCCCGTCGCTTGGGCAAGATTCGATCGACAAGGGTGTTCGGGCGACACTCTTTGCGGGCGTGCTGGTCGTGATCTTTATGGTGGCGTATTACCGCCTGTCAGGAGCGATTGCAGATTTTGCGCTGATCCTGAACTTGCTCTGCCTCATGGGTGCGCTGTCGGCGTTAACCGCAACCTTGACGCTACCAGGTATTGCGGGCATCGTGCTCACCATCGGTATGGGGGTTGACTCGAATGTGCTGATCTTCGAGCGCATCCGTGAAGAGCTGCGAAACGGCAAGGCTGTGCGAACGGCGATCGACGCCGGTTATGACAAAGCCCTACTCACCATCATCGACTCGCACGTGACGACATTGATTACCGGGGTGGCGCTGTTTCTGTTCGGAACCGGGCCGATCAAGGGGTTTGCCGTGACGCTTTGTTTGGGGATCACGATTAATCTCTTCACGGCACTAGTGGGCACAAAAGTGATTTTTGATCTCTCGAATCAACGGCATAAGGTGGAGACGTTGAGTATTTAGGCGATAGTGGACAGGAGACAGGATGACAAGCAAGCGAGCTAGATCATGAGACCCGTCAACTTGCCCACTTGTCAGCTGCAAATTGAGGAGTACGCATGTTAGAGATTCTGGGGAAGACCAACATCGACTTCATGGGCAAGCGTAAGATCGCCTTTGCCTTTTCCGGCGTTATGGTATTGCTTGGGCTGATCGCTCTGGTTCAGATCGCGCGGGGATCGGCCAATCTCGGCATCGACTTCGCGGGTGGAACAGCAGTGCAATTGAAATTCGATCAGGTAGTTCGCATTGATGAGGCGCGCAAGGCTCTTGAGTCGAATGGAGTTAGCAACGCTGAACTTCAGGAATTTGGGCAGGACAACAAGCTGCTTATTCGTGTGAAGGCGTCGACGACGATCGAGGAAAAAACAGCGGATCGAGTTGTGAGCATCTTTGCGAAGGAATTCCCGAATAACAAATTCGTGGTCGATTCCACAGTCGAGATCGGTCCGACGATTGGTAAGAAACTACAAGAGGACGCGCTGATCGCCATCCTCATCTCGTTTGCCGGTATTATCATGTATATCGCCGCGCGGTTTGAGCTGCGCTTCGGCATCGCGGCGGCCCTGGCAACCTTCCACGATGTCCTGGCCGTGGTTGGCGCCTTTTATATTTTGGACAAGGAAATCACGGTTTTGATCGTGACGGCGCTCTTGACGCTGGCGGGGTATTCCCTGACCGACACCGTCGTGGTATTCGATCGGATCAGGGAAAATCTAAGAGTGCGCCGCCGCGAGACCGAAGAAGAGACGATCAACAACGCGGTCAATCAAGTGCTGAGCCGCACGATCGTGACAAGTTTGACGGTCGTGCTTGTGTTGATTCCATTGACCCTGGCGGGAGGAGAAGTACTGCACGACTTCTCGCTTGCGCTGCTGTGGGGCGTCATTTTCGGCACGTATTCGTCCGTGTTCGTCGCCAGCCCGCTGGTGCTGCTCTGGCCTGGAAGCGGGGGCCGGCTCTTGAAGCGCGGCTGAGCCGGGTGGTGGAATAGCAGCTCACCGTGGTGAAATTATGGCACTCTGGAGCCGGTCTCACAGTCTCCAGCGGAAGATCATCGCGGCGATCGTGCTGGTCGGTCTCCTGCCACTGACTCTCCTCTTGATTCTCATCTACATCGAAGAACGCCGCGCCGTGCGAGAGGCGGCCGGGGCAAACTTCAAGGAAGCCGCCGTCGAAGCCGCTCGCCGCATTGAGATGCACGTCACCCGCGGCATGAATGAGGCGCAGCAGCTTGCGACTACTCCCTTCCTCCGTACCGCCGTCTCGGAAGCCAACCGCAGCTACGAGGGCAAAGACGCGAACAGTATTCTGGAGATGATCAGGGATTGGCAGCAGCAGTGGGGACAGCGCGACAAGCGCAGCGAGTTCCCGCTCTTTGTCAACCGGATCGTCACCAATAGTCTGATTCGATGGCATGAAATTCGAAAATCGGATTACGTCGGAATTCTGGTGACGGATGGCGAAGGGGCGCTGGTAGTCAGTTCCATTCCGCAAGTGGACTATTCGTATGGCAAGACCGCTTGGTGGCAGGCGGTGGTAAAAGGAGGCAGCCGGGAGCCCTATGTCGGTGAAATTGTCTTTGAGCCGGCTTTTGGAACCCATGTGGTGGTGGTGGCGGCACCGATCATGAATGACCAACAGCAGGAGGTGATCGGAGCCGTCACGATTCTGTTACGCCGCGACACTCTGTTTCATTCCATCGCCGAAGTGGCGCTCGGCACTACAGGCCATGCGATGTTGTTCAATTCAGACGGGAGCCTGGTGATGTGTCCGATCTTGGCTCCCGAAGCCCATACGATGACATCAGAACTCAGTAGCTTGTTCGCATCCGTGAAACCAGGATGGGCCGAAGCCACCGATGACTCACATGGGAGCAAAGGGGCCTTGATCGGGTTCGCACCGGTGCGGTTCGCGGACGACCTTGCGCCGGGGAGTGTCGGCGGTAAAACCTGGGTGACGGTGGTGCGCCAAGATCCCGCGGAAACCTTTGCATCACTTGGTGCGTTGATAGCCAAAGTGATGGTGTTTGGAGGCATCGTGTTTACCGTGCTGTGTGGAACCGGAGTGGCTGTGGCCAGACGGATCGCCACACCGGTCAGGCTATTGCACGATGGAGTGCAGGAGATCGGGAGTGGCCGTTTAGAACAGCGACTGGAGCTAAAAACCGGGGATGAAATCGAACGGTTGGCCGAGGCATTCAACCATATGGCCCGTAATCTCCAGCTTTCATTCAGCCAAATTGAGCAACGGATGGAGGAGGTCCGTCGGCTGGAAGAACGGTACCGTGACCTGATCGAGCATTCACCGGAAATGATCTATCAATTGGACCGCAATGGTCGATTTGTGCATGTCAACAAAACAGGTCTCGACAAGCTCGGCCATACGTTCGACGAGATGTTGGCGTTGAAACTCTGGGATCTGGTACCAGGCGGGAACGAAGCGATGGTACTGCAATTTCTTGAGCGATTGGTTGCGCAAGGGCATGGTTCGATGGACACGGTGTTGTTGGCCAAGGATGGTCGTCCGATCGATGTGGAGATTCACGCCACGGCATTGTTCGACCAGGTGCACGGCGAATTAGTCCATTCCCGCGCGTTTGTTCGGGATGTGACGGAGCGGCGCCGATTGGAGCAGGAACTGCGCCACTATACATTAGGGCTGGAACAGGCTGTGTCGGAGCGAACCCAAGAGCTGGTTGCGTCGCAGGCTCGGTATAAAACATTATTCGATCAGGTGGCCGATTCGGTCTTCATGGTGAACGCCGAAGGGATAGTCGTTGCCGTCAATAAGCGGGAAGAACAGGCGCTGGGGTATACGGAGGCAACTGTCATCGGGCGAAGTGTACTCGACATCGTGCCGGTCAAGGATCGCCCAACGTTTACGAGTTGGCTGCGAGAGGCTTCCACTGGTGAGTCGCGAATTCCAACCCAGGAGTTGACCGTGTTTCATTCCGGAGGGGCGAAGACGTCGGTCGAAATAGATCTGATTCGGGTTGGAGGCACTGATCGCATGCTGGTCATGGTGCAACTTCGGGACATTACGCATCGAAAAAACCTCGAACGCCAGCTGGATTCGTACCGAGAGGATCTCGAGTCGAAAGTTCGTGAGCGGACTGAGGAGATTGAACGAACAAAGCAATATCTGGAGAATTTACTGGAAAACGCCAACGACGTCATCTACACCCTTGACCAGGAGCAGCGATTTACCTACGTCAACGGTAAAATCGATACCTGGGGGTATCGCAAGGAGGATCTTCTGGGACGGCCGTATCTCTCCTTGTTGTCGCGCCGCCACCGGGGACGCTGGCTGAAGAACTCGCTGGACATCGGCGCCAAGCAGGTTTATGAAGTTGAAGTGGTTACCCGCCTGGGAGAGCTTCGTACGGTCACGGTCAGCGTGTCGCCGCTGCAAGGTGCCAATGGGGAAATTCTCGGTATTCTCGGTATCGCTCGCGATATGACGGAAACGAAAAAGCTGGAGCGGCAAATCCGTAACTCCGAAAAACTGGCGTCGGTCGGGAAATTGGCTGCTGGTGTGGCGCACGAAATCAACAACCCGCTTGGGGGCATTCTCAACTGTCTCTACAATCTGCGGAAGGGCGGGTTGTCCGCGGCGCGCCAGGAAGAATACTGGACCTCCATAGAGCACGGTGTTCGCCGAGTGCAGAAGATCGTGCGGCAACTCCTCGATTTCTCTCAGCAGCATGAGCCCGAGTTCAGCTCTGCTGACATTAACGGGATTGTCGATCAAGTGCTGGTGCTAACGACGCATCTCTTTGCACCCAATCGCATCACCTTGGAAACTCGCTTGGGGGAAGGCTTACCTCACGTGATGGTGGATCGCCACATGATCGAGCAAGTCTTGATGAATCTGATTTTGAACGCCGTGCAAGCGATGAAGCTCGGAGGCCTGTTGACGATCCGGACGTCCGTAGCCGAAGGCATTTGCCGGGTCGAAGTCAGCGATACGGGGTCGGGTATTCCCGCGTCGGTTCTATCGCGCGTCTTTGATCCGTTCTTTACGACCAAGGGCGAAGGGGAAGGGACAGGGCTTGGGCTTTCTGTGAACCTTGGCATCATGGAACGCCATGGCGGCAGAATCTTGGTGGAGAGTGAAGTCGGTAAGGGCACGACGTTTACCATCTGTTTGCCGGTATCTCGTGCGCATGTGCTGGTAGAGAAGGGGTTATGAAGGGTCTCGGTATTCTTCTCGTGGACGACGAGCCGCTGATGCGGCTCTCGATGATGGATGCGCTGGAGGCCGTCGGCTATGACGTGAGCGTGGCGGCGTCTGGCACTGAAGGTATCGAGATGATTTGGAAGCACAAGTTCGATTTGGTGATCACCGACCTGCGATTGCCAGGAGCCGATGGACTGGCTGTGCTGAAAGCCGCAAAAGATAACTCCACAGAGACGGACGTGATCGTGATTACGGCGCATGGGTCGGTGGAAATCGCGGTTGGCGCGATGAAATTGGGCGCGGTGGATTATCTGACTAAGCCGTTTCAGATGGATGAATTGCTACTGATCGTCGAACGGGTCGCCCATGTCGTCACCTTGCGTCGGGAGAACCAAGATCTCAAGGCGACCCTGGAGGACAAATTCAGCTTCAACGGCATTTTAGGCGCGAACAGCCGCATGCGCGGGGTGCTGGATAAAATCAAGCTGGTAGCAGCCACTGATTCGACGGTGCTGATCTTGGGTGAGAGTGGAACGGGAAAAGAATTAGTTGCAAACGCCGTCCATCAGAATAGTTCGCGGCGGGATCAACCGCTGATCAAAGTCAGCTGTGCGGCATTGCCGGAAACGCTGCTGGAAGCTGAGTTGTTCGGCCATGAAAGGGGCGCCTTCACCGGCGCGCTGCGCCAGCGGCGTGGACGCTTCGAACTGGCCCATCGGGGCACTTTGTTCCTTGATGAAATCGGAGAACTATCGCCGGTGGTTCAGGTGAAACTCTTGCGGGTATTGCAAGAGCGGACGTTCGAGCGAGTTGGCGGGAACGATACGATCGATGCGGATGTTCGCCTGGTGTGCGCTACTCAAAAAGATCTGCGAAAAGAGGTCGTGCAAGGCCGGTTCCGGGAGGATTTCTATTATCGGCTCAATGTTGTGCAAGTCATTGTTCCTCCACTGAGGGAACGGCAAGAAGACATTGCCGTCATCGCTGAACACGTGCTCGATGTCTGTTCAGAAAAGCTCAGCAAGAAACCGAAAGGCTTTTCGCCGCCGGCCCGTGAATTGTTGCTCCGGTATTCCTACCCGGGGAACGTGCGGGAGTTGATCAACATAGTCGAACGGGCTGTGGCGCTCGGACACGAGAGAGAATCGATTCGACCGGAGGATCTCTGCGGGTTCCAATCGTGCCCCTATCTCGGCGGTATCCCACAAGAGTCGTGCGGCTTTTGCAGTGAAGGCCTGACCGGCGGCAAGCGGAAGACCGATAGGCCGATAACGACGCTAGCCGAGGCACGGGAAGTTTTCGAGAAGGACTATATTGTTTCTCTGTTGGAGCGAGTCGATGGCAGCCGCACGACCGCTGCCAAATTTTTGGGGTTGTCCCGTAAGGCACTCTGGGAGAAGTGCAAACGGTATGGAATTCCCTCGACTTATGGTGAGAGTCAGGACGAAGAGGATTGACAGAATAGGGGACCTCGTCTCGGTATGCACTGCATGCGTCGGCTCACGGAAGAAATTTCGTTCCAGAGGGTGTATGGTGAGTAGGAAGCATTCGTCGAGCGCGTGCGGGTCTTGGAGGAGGGATATTCGATGCTCCGAGCATAGATAGTGTGGGGGGGGTGTCGCGCGTCGATGGTGCCGGGATGTGTGGATGACGGAGGCAAAGCCGACATCAAGGAAGATCGACTGACCGTCGGGAAAGTACAGGGTGAGGTCAAGGTCGGCAGGGTGACTTTTCAGGTGGCCTAATTGCTCGGCAGCCCCAACATTGTGACGACGGACGAGAAGTGCCGAGAGGTGTGGACCTATGACAGGGTATCCATCGATCGGGTTGATACGGCCAGGTCATCCTTTGCGGAGGTCATCATCGTCAGTACCGCCGCACGTGTGGGCCGTTCTATCACCGGAGCAATCTCGTCCGATTTACTGCGACCGTCCACAAGCAAAACAACGCCCAGCTCGTCGTGCGCGCCGGCGCCCAATATTACCTGTGTGCTGTCGAAGATCCCGTGCCCTGCCAGCATTTCTTTCGCACCCTGGAACAGGGATTGTTTTTGCAAGGCCAGTCCGTGGAATAGTACCCTGTAGGCGAGTTGGTATAGATGGTCGATTCAGGTGACAGTCGTTTGTGCTCACGGAATAAAGGGGGAACTATGAGAATCGGTTTGGTGAACTATATGCTTAGTGTGGTTGTCGTCGGCACATTGATGGGTGGTGTTGGTTTTGCGGCGGAACCGGCCGAGGTGGAAAAATTCGTGAGGGCGCGCATTGAAATCGGTGAGATGATGATGAATTACTTCCAGAGGGGCGAGCGATTCGGCGAAGGGCAACGGCCGTCGCAGGAACAGATGCAAGCGATGGGTACGGACATCAATGCGAAATTGACGGCGCTGCTGTCGAAGCACGGCCTGACACTGGAGGACTATCGCGGGCGGAGCCGGGATATCTTCGCTGATGACGCGGCGGTGAAACGCTATCTCAACGAACACCCCGATGTGAAACAGCGATACGAGGCTCTTCCCCTTGATCGGATGGGGCACGGAGGCAGCACGGGACGTGGGTACTGACAGCCAAGCGGATGGGGCTAGTACGGAAAGGAAGCGAACATGAAGAACGTTGACATGACCGTTGAAGGGACGAAGTTGACGATTACAATCGATTTAACTAAGACATTCGGCCCGTCGGTCTCGGCAAGACCATCATCATTGCGTCAACGGAAGAAAATGTAACGATCCCGAATCGCCAGGAGAAATTGGGGCTGAACGTCTACCCCAAAATAAATTCATACAGCTCACTGCAATTGAGTTTGTCAGAAGTGAATGATTTTCTTCCGATCTCTGGCCTGAGCCGCGTGAAAGAATTTTCTGCACAATTCTTGACAAATTTAAACCCTTTCTCCAGATCAGCGAATTGAGCTGTGGTCGCCTCAAAATCATTGTGGTTGTGGATAGTTTCGGCGGTGCTCATTGCGAAGCACGCTCTAGTAGAGTCGATTCGTGACTGTCAATGGGATTACCATGAAAATGTGTAAGAAAGCAGAGATCCTCTTGATGAACCACTAGATGTTGTGTCGACGTTCACCGGAAGCGGACGCTTAAAAAGTGGGCACTTTGCAGAAATAGCTCTCTAATTCTTTCTTTTTTACGAGAGACGATAAAGTTGTGCACAGGCTTACCCACAGAAAATGGGGGTAGAGTTGATTGATGTCAAAGGCGACACCTTGCAATCGATTGAAATTGTGTCG
>Ga0194128_10000532_pt1 | contig 69605 bp, 80 predicted proteins | sample TA2KigCa65mmetaG_FD_148650 | JGI IMG/M metagenome (GOLD analysis project Ga0194128, IMG submission 148650) | Freshwater microbial communities from Lake Tanganyika, Tanzania - TA2015037 Kigoma Deep Cast 65m | ecosystem: Environmental > Aquatic > Freshwater > Lake | place: Tanzania: Lake...
GGACGGCGGGGCGGGCGCCAGGCTCGGCTTCGCCTTCGGCCGCCGTGGCCGGGTGGCGTTCGGGCCGGCGAGCTCGCGCGCCGCTCGCACCGCCTCCTTCGGCGTCAGGTAGGTGGACCAGGAGACGATCTTCGCGTCCTCGACCACCCAGAGCCCGCCGAAGCGGCGGTCCACCGGGACGCCCTCGGCGTCGGCGCCGCGCTCGCGGCAGATGCCGACGACCTTGCCCGGCGCAGCCTCGGCCACGTCCTCGAGCTCGAAGGCGTAGGACTGCCAGCTCTCGAAGTAGCGGCGCATTGCCCTGGTGACGTCGTCGTGTCCCCAGACGAGGTCGCCGTCGGGGCGGGAGGCGCGGTCGTCCCAGCGCAGGTTCGGGTCCGAGAGCGCCAGGGCGATCTCGACGTCACCGTCGCCGTAGGCCTTGAGCGCGATCTTGACCAGCTCGAGCGATGCGGGCATGGAGAAAAGCTATCGCGGCGGCGGGGCGCTGCGGCTACCCGTTTCTATACTGCCCCTCCCGATGGCCCCCGAGGTGATCAGCTTCGCGCGCGGCGCCCCCAGCGCCGACATCCTGCCGCACGACGCGGTGCGGGAGGCGGCGGCGCGCGCGCTGGAGTCGGACTGGGAGCGCGCGCTCTCGTATGGCACCGGCGCCGGACACCCGGGCCTGCGCGAGTGGATCGCCCAGCTGCACGGAGTCGACCCCGAGCGCGTGATGGTCACCAACGGCTCGATGGAGGCGGCCGCGCTGCTGTTCCGCACCCGCGTGGGCGGCGGCGACCGGGTCCTGGTCGAGCAACCGACGTATGACCGCACGCTGCTGCTGCTGAGCCAGGCCGGGGCCGAGCTGGCGCCGGCGCCGCTGGAGTCGGACGGGGTCGAGATGGCCGCCGTCGAGGCCGCGGCCGAGGCGGGGCCGCTGAAGCTCGCCCACGTGATCCCCAACTTCCACAACCCCGCCGGCTGCACCCTCTCGGTCCCCAAGCGCGAGCGGCTGGTGGCGCTGGCCGCCGAGCACGGTTTCCTGCTGTTCGAGGACGACCCATACCGCCTGATCAGCTTCGAGGGCCCAGCCGGGATCACGATGCTGGACATGGACGAGGCCGACCGCGTCATCCACGCCTCCTCCTTCTCGAAGACCGTCAGCCCCGGCGTCCGCGTCGGCTACCTCGTCGGCCCCGCCGATGTGATCGCCTCGCTCTCGAAGACCGCGGGGCAGACCTTCATCTCCCCCAACATGCTGGCCGAGTCGATCGTGCTCGAGCTCTGCCGCTCGGGCGAGCTCGAGCGCAACATCGCGCTGGTCAACGCCGCGCTGCGCGAGCGCCGGGACGCGCTGGTCGCCGCGCTCGAGCAGAAGATCCCCGAGGCCCGCTTCGTCACTCCGGCCGGGGGCTACTTCCTCTGGCTCGACCTCGACGAAGACGTCGACGCAGTCGCCCTGCTCGACGCCGCCAAACGGGAGGGCGTCACCTTCGTCGCGGGGCCCGACTTCATGATCGAGGGCGGCGGCTCAAGCATCCGCCTCTCCTTCGCCCCCGTGCCGGTCGAAGACGTGGCCGAGGGCGTGCAGCGCCTGGCGACCGCGCTCGAGCGGGTCCGGGCGGCGAGCCCGGCCTAGGCCTCAGCGCCCGTAGCGGTCGCTGCTGAGCACCAGCTGCTCGGGCAGCGGGGGGCGCGGAGGCGGCGCCGGGTCGGCCCTGACCGAGACGGTCTCGGCGACGCTGCGCGAGACCGCGTGCTTGCCGTCCCCGGAGCTGACGACGACCTCGTCGTCGCCGGAGCTGTCCAGCTTCCCCTCGAGCTCGGGCCGCAGGCCGGCGTCGCGGAGGTAGTGCAGGATCTCCTCGGCCTCGTTCTCGAAGCGCAGGACGCGGACGCTGGCGCCCGGCTCGACGTCGGCGAGAAGCACCCCCTCCTCGCGCGCGCCCTCGACGATCGGGTGGCCGTGGGGGCATGTCTTGGCGTCGCCGATCGCGGCCAGCATCCGTTCCTCCAGAACCGGTGACATCGCGTGCTCCAGGCGCTCGGCCTCCTCGTGGACCTCGTCCCAGGGGATGCCGAGCACGTCTGTCAGGAAGCGCTCGATCAGGCGGTGGCGGCGGGTGATCGCCTCGGCCTCCTCGCGACCCCTCTCGGTGAAGCCGAGCGACTTGTCGTCGGCGCGGTAGACGTAGCCGTCGCCCTCGAGCCGCCCGATCATCTCGTGCACCGTGGGCGGCGAGAGCTGCATCGCGCGGGCGAGGTTGGCGCCGGTGATCGGCAGGCCGGCCTCCTCGAGCCAGAACATCATCTGCAGGTACTCCTCCTCGGCGACGGTTGCGTGCTCGGCGACCATGCCTGGTGGATCTTAGGGCCTGTCCCTGCAGGGACAGGCTTTCGGTTAGTGCGAGGATGCGGCGATGGAGGTCGGTGGCGAGACCAGGGCGATCGTCAGCGGGGCGACCCGCGGGATCGGGCGCGCGACCGCGCGCGCGCTCGCGGCGCGGGGCGCGACGGTCGGCCTGCTCGCCCGCAGCGAGGACGATCTGCGCGAGCTCGCGGGGGAGCTCGACGGCTCGGCGCCGATCGCGGCCGACGTCAGCGACCGCGCCGCCACCGAGGCCGCGATCCGGGGCTTCGCCGAGCGGGCCGGCGGCCTCGAGCTGCTGGTCGCCAACGCCGGCCTCGCCCATACCGCTCCCTTCGCCGAGCTCGAGCCCGAGCGGGCCGAGGAGATGGTGGAGGTCAACTTCGTCGGCACCCTGAACCAGGTCCGGGCCGGGTTGCCGCTGATGCTGGACCGGGGTCGGGGCCACATCATCGTCGTCAGTTCCGGCGCGGCGCTGCGGGGCTTCCCCTGGACCGCGGTGTACGCCGCGACCAAGGCGGCGCAGAAGACGTTCGCCGAGGCGCTCCGCCACGAGCTCTCCGGAACCGGCGTCTCGCTGACGACCGTGATGCCGGGCTCGGTCACGACCGAGCTGCATTCGCACGAGCAGGAGCGGATGCCCGACTGGTGGCGCCGGGGCGAGAAGATCGAGCCCGAGGCCGTGGCCGACGCGATCGTCGAGGCGGTCCTCGAGGACCGGCGGGAGGTCCACGTCCCGGCGAACGTGCGGCTGCTGGGTCTGAACGACATCGCGCCCGGCCTCGTGGACAGGCTGCTGGCGATGGTCCGCGGAGGCTCCGCCGCCCCGCGGCGCTACTGAGGAGGCACGGCGATGAAGGTCCGAGTGATCGGATCGGGGAGCGTCGCCCGGTCGCTCGGACGCTGCTTCACCGCGCGCGGGGATGAGGTGATGCTCGGCTCGCGCTCGCCCGAGAAGCTGGAGGAATGGCGCTCCGAGAGCGGGGAGGAATCCGCGGGCACGATGGCCGAGGCCGCCGCCCACGGCGAGCTGCTGGTGATGGCCGCCAAGGGCACCGAGGTCGAGAGCGCCGTCGCGGAGGGGGGCGCGGAGAGCTTCGACGGCAAGGTGCTGATGGACGTCACCAATCCACCCGTCTTCGGCGAGGGAGTCCCCACCCTCGCCTGGGGCACGACCGACTCGGGCGGCGAGCGCCTGCAACGAGCCGTCCTGGGCGCGAAGGTGGTGAAGACGCTCAACATCGTCAATGCCGGGCAGATGGTGGATCCCGAGGTGCCGAACGGCCCGGCGACCATGTTCGTCGCGGGCGAGGACGAGGAGGCCAAAGCCGAGGTGACCGGGATCCTCGGCGACTTCGGCTGGTCCGGCGTCATCGACCTCGGCGGCATCGAGGCCGCCCGCGAGCTGGAGTCCCTGTGCGTGCTCTGGGTCCGCTACGCGGTCCCGGCCCATGACTTCGGGGCGGCGTTCAGGCTGCTGCGCTGACGCGGCTGCCGGGCGGGTAGCTAGGCTCAGTGCTGACGCGCAGCGACGAGGCTGCGACCCGAGCGAGAAGGAGACGGCGCAGATGCCCCTGGTACCGATGGTGGTCGAGCAGTCAGCGCGGGGCGAGCGCTCCTTCGACATCTACTCGCGGATGCTGAACGAGCGGGTGGTCTTCCTGGGCTCGGAGATCGACGACCAGGTCGCGAACCTGATCGTGGCCCAGATCATCCACCTCGAGTCCGAGGATCCCGACAAGGACATCAGCCTCTACATCAACTCCCCCGGGGGCCAGGTGTACGCCGGGCTCGCGATCTACGACGCGATGCAGTTCGTGAAGCCCGATGTGGCGACCATCTGTTATGGCATCGGCATGTCGATGGGCGCGCTGCTGCTGGCCGGCGGAGCGCCCGGCAAGCGCATGGCTCTGCCCAACTCGCGCATCCTCATCCACCAGCCCTCGGGCGGTTTCCAGGGCCAGGCCTCAGACATCGAGATCCACGCGCGCGAGACGCTGAAGCTCCGCGACCAGATCAACGAGATCTACGCCAAGCACACCGGCAAGTCGACGGAGCAGGTGCGCACCGACCAGGACCGCGACCGCTTCTTCAAGGCGGACGAAGCGAAGGAGTACGGCCTGATCGACCGCGTGATCGAGCACCGCGACCTGTTCGAGAAGCAGGCCGGCGCCTCTTCGAACGGGGCCGACGCGACGAAGTAGCGCGACGCTCCGGGTTCGTCCAGAGGCCAGGATCCGGGCGTATCCTCATCACCGCCTACGAGGGTGGCGGCGGCCTGTCCGGCTGAGGCCCCGGGTCAGGCCCCCGCCAACGTCGACACGATCGCCTCGTAGACGCCATCCCCCATCGCGCCCTCGGTCACGGTGACGTTGGGGCAGCCGCCGATCGCCTCGCGCAGGCCGGCGTCGCGCTCGGGGCCGTTGGCGGGGACGAAGAAGCGGCCGACGACCTCGGCCACGGCCAGGTCCTCGACCGAGTCGCCGATCGCGATGCACTCCTCGGGCGCGTAGCCGCGGGCGCGCATGTGGAAGACGACGGCGTTCGCCTTGCTCGCCGCCGCGGGCATCAGGTGGTAGGCGTGGGCGCGTCCCTCGACCCCGTCCATCTGGCGCACGATCGCTCCGTTGTCGATCAGCTTCAGGGAGCCGTGGCCCTCGCGCTCGAGGATCGCGTTGGCCTCGGCGACGTCGATCTTGCCCCTGAACAGGTGCGAGTGCTTGCGGCCGGTGTGCCAGGGCTCGTGGTACTCGAGGGCCGGAGCGAAAGCCTCGAACAGCAGCTCGGGCAGCCCGCGGTCGACGATGGTCTCGTAGACCGTACGCCCGTCGTCGGAACGGAAGTCACCGATCAGGACCGTGTCCTCGCCGTCCAGCATCACCGCGCAGCCGGCCTCGTAGATGTAGGCGGTCTGCCCCATCAGCCGCGCGTCCTCGAGCACCTGCGGCTCGCGGCGGCCGGACTTGACCACGACCTCGACGCCCGCGCGGTGGCAGGCCTCCAGCGCTCGCGACTGCAGCATCGAGAAGTTGCCCTCGGCGTCGCGGAAGAGCGAGCCGAAGCGCCCGAGCAGGGTCCCGTCGAGGTCGGTGTAGACGCAGCGCAGAGCCATCGCCGCGAACGGTAGCCATCCCCGTGCCCGGCCACACCGCGCCCGCCGGCGACGCCGCGGGATACCGTAGTGCTGATGCCCTGCTGGAAGCTCGCCGACCGCTCGCTCGAACTCGACCGTCCGCTCGCGGCCGGGATCGTCAACGTCACCGACGACTCGATGTACGCGGGCGCGCGCAGCGGCACCGCCGAGCAGGCGGTCGCCGACGGCGAGCGCCTGGCCGGGGAGGGCTTCGAGATGCTCGATGTCGGCGCGGTCGCCGCGCGCAGCGGGCCGCCGGTGCCGCCCGCCGAGGAGGCGGCGAAGCTCGCCCCGGCGATCGCCGGGTTGGTCGAGCGCACCGGACTGCCGGTCTCGGCCGACACCTTCTCGACCGAGGTCGCGGCGGCGGCGCTCGGGGCGGGCGCGGTCGCGATCAACGACATCAGCGGCGGGCGCGACCCCGCCCTGTTCGAGCTCGCGGCCGAGAGCGGCGCCGGGCTGGTGCTGATGCACATCGAGGGGCCGCCGCGGGAGGACCGCCCCACCCCCCGCTTCCCCGATCCGGTCGACCACCTGAAGGGCTGGTTCGCGGAGCGGATCGAGGCCGCGCTCGCCAGAGGGGTCGCCGCCGAGCAGCTCGCGCTCGACCCCGGCATCGACTTCGACCTGGGCGTCGGCGACGGCCTCGAGGTGCTGCGCCGGCTCGGCGAGCTGGGCTCGCTGGGGCGCCCGCTCTACGTCAGCCTCTCGCGCAAGGACCTGCTGGGCGCCGTGCTCGGCGGGTCCTGGGACGCGCGCCTGAGGCCCGATCAGCGCGAATGGGCGACCTGCGCCGCGACCGCGCTCGCTGTGACCCGGGGGGGCGCGATCCACCGTCTGCATGACGCCAGCGCGCTGCAGGCGATGCGGATCGCGGGCGCGGTGGTTGCGGGGGCGGGCCGTGGCTAGCGGCTCGAACGTCTACGGCGGCGCCTGGGAGCCCGCGCTGTCGCCTGGGCGGGAGGATGGGCGCCTGGTCGCGGAGAGCTCGGAGGCGGCGACGATGGCGAAGCTGACCGACCTGCCGGCCTCGCTGCACCCCGGGCTGGCCGAAGCGCTGGCGTCGGCCGGGATCGAGTCCCTCTACTCGCACCAGGCCGAGGCATACGAGCTGGCGAGGACCTCGGACCTGATCCTGACCAGCGGCACCGCCAGCGGCAAGTCGCTCAGCTTCAACCTGCCCGTGCTCGACGGGATCGCACACGAGCCCAAGCGCCGCGCGCTCTACCTCTACCCGACCAAGGCGCTGGCCCAGGACCAGGCCCGCAAGCTCGCCGCGCTGGGGCCGCCCGGCCTGCGCCACGCGATCTACGACGGGGACACGCCGCGCGAGGACAGGCCCTCGATCCGGCGGCGGTCGAACCTGATCCTGACCAACCCCGACATGCTCAACGTCGCCCTGCTCCCCCACCACGGGCGCTGGGCCGACTTCCTCGTCAACCTCGGCTGGGTCGTCGTCGACGAGGCGCACACCTACCGCGGTGTGTTCGGCTCCCACGTCGCCAACCTGCTGCGGCGGCTGCGGCGGATCGCGGGCCTCTACGGGGCCCAGCCGCGGATGGTGCTGACCTCGGCGACGATCGCCAACCCGGTCGAGCTGGCCGAGCGCCTGACAGGCATGCCCTTCGAGCTGCTCGACGGCGACGGCGCGCCGCGCGCGGGGCGAGAGATCGCGATCTGGAACCCGCCGGTGATCGACGAGCGCACGATGACCAGGCGCTCGGCCGTGAGCGAGGCGGCCGACCTGCTGGTCGAGCTGGTCAACCGCGGGGTGCGGACCATCTGCTTCATGAAGAGCCGCCGCGGGATCGAGCTGGTCAACCGCTTCGCCTCGATCAAGCTCGTCGAGTCCGGCCAGGGCCACCTGGCCGACCGCATCGCCCCCTACCGCGCCGGCTACACCCCACAGCAGAGGCGCGAGATCGAGGCGGCGCTGGCGCGGGGCGAGCTGCTGGCGGTGAGCGCCACCAACGCGCTCGAGCTGGGCATCGACATCGGCGAGCTGGACGCCGCGATCTGCGTCAACTTCCCGGGGACCGTCGCCAGCCTGCGCCAGATGTGGGGCCGGGCCGGGCGCCGGCGGCGGGGGCTGGCGGTGTACGTCGCCGGCGAGGACGGGCTCGACCAGTTCTTCTGCCGCCACCCCGACGAGTTCCTCGGCCGCCCGGTCGAGGCGGCGATCCTCGACCACCGCAGCGAGCAGATCCAGATGCAGCACCTGACCGCGGCCGCGTACGAGGCGCCGCTGGGGTCGCTGCCGAGCGACGACGAGATCCTGGGCGAGGGCTGGCGCGAGCCCGCCGAGCGCCTGGTGGCGATGGGCGAGCTGCGAAGAGCCCGCGGCGACCGCTACATGACCCGGGGCGGCGACTTCGTCGCGGGGCGGATCAGCCTGCGCTCGGCCTCGGCCCGGAGCGTCGCCGTGATCGACTCGAGCTCGGGCGAGATGATCGGCCGGGTCGAGGTTGAGCGCGCCTTCTCCACGGTCCACCCCGGCGCCGTCTACCTGCACCTGGGCCGCTCCTATGAGGTCACCGAGCTGGACGTCAGCCACGCCCGGGCGATCGTGCGTCCCTTCGACGGCGACTACTACACGCAGGTGAAGAAGGAGACCGAGGTCTACATCGAGGAGACGCGGACGACGCGCGGCGTGCTCGGCGTCGAGCTCAGCTTCGGATCGGTGTCGGTCAGCGAGCAGGTGATCGCCTACCAGCGCAAGCGCCTGGGAGACAACGAGGTGCTCGAAATCATCGCGCTCGACCTGCCCGAGCAGGATTTCGTCACGCAGGCGCTCTGGTACGTGATCGGCGACCGCATGGCGGCCAGGCTGCCGGCCGAGGTGCTGCTCGGCGCCCTGCACGCCTCCGAGCACGGCCAGATCGCGGTGCTGCCCCTGATCGCGATGTGCGACCGCTGGGACATCGGCGGGCTCTCGACCAACGTCCACTTCCAGACCGGGTCGCCGACGATCTTCATCCACGACGGGCACCCGGGCGGGATCGGGATCAGCCGCTGCGGCTTCGAGGAGTTCGAGCGCCTGGTCGGCGACGCCGACAGGCTGATCCGCGAGTGCCCGTGCGAGTCCGGCTGCCCCTCGTGCGTGCAGAGCCCCAAGTGCGGCAACCTGAACGAGCACCTGCACAAGGCCGGCGCGCTGGAGCTGATGGGCTCGATGCTCGGGTCCGGAAGGGACGCCGGCAGGCGCGGGGCGGGGACGGGACGCAAGGCCGCGGGTTGAGCGAGCGCCTGCCCCAGATCTCGGTGATCGGCGGCGGCCGGGCCGGGCCGGAGCTGCTCGAGCTGGCCGAGGGGGTCGGCCGGGGCCTGGCCGAGGCGGGAGCGGTCCTCGTCTGCGGCGGCAGGGGCGGGGTCATGGAGGCCGCCTCGCGCGGCGCGCGCGGGGCGGGGGGCGTCGTGATCGGCATCCTGCCCGGCCTCTCGCCGAGCGAGGCGAACGAGTTCGTGACGCACACGGTGGCGACCGGGATCGGGCACGCCCGCAACCTGGCCGTGGTCGCCTCGGGCGATGCGGTGGTCGCGATCGGCGGCGAGTGGGGAACGCTGTCGGAGATCGCGCTCGCGCGCCGCCTCGGCCACCCGGTCGTGGCGCTGCGCAGCTGGAGCCTCGATAACCCGGCCGTCGCCGAGATGGGCTTGACCGAGGCCGAGGACGCGGCCCACGCGGTCGAGCTGGCGCTCGCCGCCGCCGACGGGCCGGCGCCGTCCCCGCAGCGCGGCCGCGACCCGGTCGACCGGTGAGCACCGACGGCCGCGCGGTGGCGCGCAGGTCTTTCGCATCGCCGCCGGCAGGATCGCCGAGGTCTGGGAGTTCCGCGGCCTGCCCGAGGCGACGGAGCTGTTGGCGGGCTCGGCGCCGGACCCTGCGAGAGACCCAGCAGCCCGTGCTGCCCGGCTGCACCCTCGCGGCCGGTGAGCGGGCTCAGCCGGTGAAGCGGCAGCCGAGGCCCGGGTCGGTCACGATCAGGGCCGGGCGGGACGGGTCGAGCTCGATCTTCTGGCGCAGGTTCATCATCTGCACACGCAGCAGATGGACGTCGTCGACCGACTCGACCCCCAGACCTCGGCCAGCGGCTTGCGGTGGGTGAGCAGCCGCCCCCGCGAGTGGACCAGCGCCGTCAGCAGCCTCAGCTCCGTGGGCGTGAGCCGGATCAGCTCCCCGCCCCTGCGCACGGTGGTGCCGGCGAGATCGATTTCGAGGCCGTCGGGCGTCTCGATCCGATCCTCCTCGGGCTCCCCGCTGCGCCGCAGCAGCGCGCTGAGCCGGGCCAACAGATACTCGCGCCCGAACGGCTTGGTCACGTAGTCGTCGGCGCCCGCCTCGAGCGCGCGCACCTTCTCGCCCTCCTCGTCGACGACGGAGAGCACGAGGACGGGCAGCTCGCTGCGCTCGCGCAGGCGCTCGCAGAGCCAGATCCCGTCCTCCCCGGGCAGGCTCAGGTCCACCACGGCGATGTTCGGGCGGGGAGCGGTGAACAGCTCGAGAGCCTCCTCCGCGCTGGCGGCGGCGGTCACCTCGTACCCCTCGGCGCCCGGCAGCAGCTCCAGCGAGCGCCTGATCCGGAGATCGTAATCGCAGACGAGGGCGCGTTGGCTCATCTTCCCTGCGGGCGTTCCCCGTCGCCGTTGCTCGGCGACCGCTCGCCTCGGTTCGGGGGCGGCCGCTCGATCGGCAGCTCGATCACGAAGTCCGCCCCCGTGCCCTCCTGCCGCTCCAGCCGCAGTCGTCCCCCGTCGGCATCGCCTCGACGAAGCCACGGGCGATCGCCAGCCCGAGTCCCGAGCCCTCCGCCCCCCTTACGAGCGAAACGGCTCGAACGCCTCCTCGCCGAGAGAATCGGGGACGCCGGGGCCCCGGTCGGAGACGACGATGCGCACGGCCGTACCGTTGCCCGCCGTGCCGCTCAGCCGGACGCCGTGCCCGGCGGCGTGCCGGCGGGCGTTCTGCAGCAGGTTCGATAGCGCCCGTTCCAGCTGCACCGGGTCGGCCCGCACCAAGGGCAGCTCGCCGACGCTCAGCTCCACGTCCATGCCGGGCTCGCTCGCGAGCGCGTGCGAGATCACGGCGACGAGCGAGATCCACTCCCGCTGGGGCCCCCCAGTCCACCCTCCTCGAGCTGGGCCAGGTCGAGCACGTCGTCAACGAGCTTTCGCAAATCCGCCGTGGCCCCCGTCGCCATCTCACCATCTCGCCGCGCACCTCCGGGTGCAGGTCGGGATCTCCGAGCGCCTGCACCTATGTGTGGAGGGCGGTCAGCGGTGTGCGGAAATCGTGGGAGACCGCGCGCAGGACCGTGGCGAAGTGCAGCCCGCTGCGCCCTCGCGGACGGCGGTACCCTTCGCGATCCGGCGAGGTAGCTCAGTTGGTAGAGCACACGACTGAAAATCGTGGTGTCGCCAGTTCGATTCTGGCCCTCGCCACTCGGCTTCTACCCCGGCCGCGCGCCAGGCCGACGATCGGTAGCGGCCTTACCACGAGCGAATCCTGCACCCTGAGACCACTCCCGATCTCAGCACCCCGGTCGAGGCCGTCACGGCCGCCGACCTGGTGGAGACGCCGAGCGGGTGCAGCTGACGATCCCCGAGGAGTGCTGGCGCCCCGCCCTCTCGCGCTCGCTGGCGCCGAAGATCACCGCCCTGCACCGCGACCTCGACGAGTACCTGGGCTACTGCAACCACGACCGCGCCCATACCGGGCGCCTGGCGACGGGCAGGGTGCCGGCGGATGTCGTCTTCGGCGCCCGCAAGATGGGGAGCGTGGGATGAGGCCGAGTTGTTGGGAGAACTTCGGGAATAGGACGGACCCCCCTCTCGCTTCCCGTTGGGCTTTCCTTTACGAAGACTCGATCGGCGTTCGCCTGCTGCCCAGACGCACGGCCCGATAACGGTTCAGCGTTAGCCCACTGATATGCGAGAGGGGGGACGGACTAGAGTCCCGGCAATGCGGCTGATCCACACCTGCTACCGAATCACCGACCCGGAGCGCTCGGTCGCCTTCTACGAGGCGCTGGGGCTGGAGAAGCGCCGCGAGATGCCGATCCGCGACGAGGCGGTCAACATCTTCATGGGCGTGCCGGGCGAGGCCCTGCCCGAGCTGGAGCTGACCTACAACCACGGCGTCGACAGCTACGAGCCCGGCACCGCCTACGGGCACGTGGCCCTCGCGGTGGACGACCTCGACCGTACCCTCGAGCAGCTGAAGGGGATGGGGATCGAGCCTGAGCGGCCGCCGTATCAGCTGCGCGAGGGCGGCTCCCGGCTCTGCTTCGTCAGGGACCCCGACGACTACCGGATCGAGCTGCTCGAGCCGGGCTCCTAGGAGACGCCGCACCGAGACGCCGGCCGGCACCTACGAGGCCTTCCGCAAGGAGCTGAGCTCGCGGTCGGTTCCGTTCAGCACCTGGCTTCCCTACGCCTCCTACTTCAACAGCGGCATCGCCTTCCACGAGTACGCGCAGGTGCCGCCCTACCCGGCCTCACACGGCTGCGTGCGCGTACCGGCGCCCGAGGCGCCGTTCGTCTACGAGTTCGCTGCGATCGGACTACTGTGCGGGTGTTCTGAGATCGGCGAAGGAGCGCTGGGGTGAGCGAGCAGCCGCTGGGAGGCAGCGAACGGGTTGACGCGGTAGTGGTTGGCGCCCGCTGCGCCGGCTCGGCCGCCGCCGCGATGTTGGCGGACGCCGGCCGCAGCGTCATCGTGCTCGACCGCGCCCGGTTCCCGGCCGACACCCTCTCCACCCACGCGATGTTCCCGGCGGGGTGCGCCGAGTTCCAGCGGATCGGGGCGCTGCCCCGGATCCTCGACGAGCTCGATCCGCCCCGGCTCACTCACATCCAAATGACGTTCGGGGGCGAGACCGGGACGCGCGAGCGCTGGGAGCCGGTGGACGGGATCGACTACGGCGTCTCGCTGCCGCGCAACCTGCTCGACGTGCTGCTGGTCGAGAACGCGCGGGAGCGGGGTGCCGACATGCGCGAGGGCTGCTCGGTGCAGAGCGTCGACTTTGAGCACGGCCGGGCCGCCGGCGTCAGCTACACCGACGCCGACGGCGAGCTGCGCAGGATCCGGGCCCGGCTCGTGATCGGCGCCGACGGGCGGCGCTCGACGGTGGCGGCCCAGGTCGGCGCCTGGCGCCCCTATCGCGTCTCGCGAAACGGCCGCGGCCTCGTCTTCCGCTACATGGGCGACCCCGCGGCCGAGCACTCCTGGCAGCGCCGGACGATGTGGCAGTGGCGGGACGAGGACTCGCTCGCCTTCGCCTTCCCCAATCCCAACGGTCGCGTGCTCGGCCTCTTCATGGGGGACGCCGACGAGGCCTCCGAGGCTCGCGCCGACCCCGAGGCCTACTGGGAGCGCAAGCTCCGGCAGCATCCCGGCTTCGCCGAGCGGATCGCGGGAGCCACCGCGCAGACCAAGATCCGCTCGACAGGCGACGTCCAGGCCTATTGGCGCGCCGCCAGCGGCCCGGGCTGGGTGCTCGCGGGGGACGCCAACCACTTCAAGGACCCGGTCACCGGCCAGGGGATGGGCGACGCGCTGCGGATGGGGCGCACCCTCGGAGAGGCGGTGGCCCCTCTGCTTGACGACTATGCGGCGACCGACGCGGCGGCCCGGCGCTGGGAGCACGAGACGACCCGGCACTGCCTGCACGCCTACCACTTCGCCAACTCCGACACGATCGTGCGCCCGGCGCCCGCCACGTTCCGCGAGGCGGTGCGCCTGCTCGGCCCCGACGGGCAGCCGGGACTGAGCCACGTGATCGGCCGCACCCGCACCTTTCAGCAGGTGATCACGCCACGGCTGATGCTGCGGGCGATGGCCCGGGCGCTGCGGCACGGCCCCGACCGCGGCCGCATCCTGCGCGAGAGCCTCGCCGACGCGGCGACGGAGCTCCGCGTGCGCAGGGAGCTGGCGCGCGACGCGTTCCGCCCGGCCGGACCGGTGACGGGCTCGGACCACCCGCCGCTCGAGTGGTGGCGAGCGCCGGCCGGCCCCCGGAGTCCGCAGCAGGACCCCATCCCTGAGCGTGAGCGGGCCCCGACTTGAGCCGCGATCGCATGCTGCGGCTGGCCGCCGTTCAGCCGGCGCTGAGCCTGGGCGACGTCGAGGGCAACCTCGCCCGGGTCGAGGGACTGATCCGCGACGCCCACCGCGAGCACTCGCCGCAGGTGATCACCGTGCCGGAGGCGATGACCTCGCCGAACGTGTTCTCGCCGCTGCTGCACGGGGTCGCGCGGCCCGTCGACGGCCAGCCCTTCCAGCTGCTGGCGCGGCTGGCGCGAGAGCTCGACTGCGTGATCGGGGGCGGCTTCATCGCCACCCGCGGCCGCGACGCCTACGGCACCTACGTGCTGGCCGAGCCCGACGGCAGCGCGCACCTCCACGACAAGGACATCCCCACGGTCTGGGAGCACAACTACTACCGCGGCGGCGACGACGAAGGCGTCGTCGATTCCACCGCGCTGGGGCGGGTCGGCCTCGCCTGCGGCTGGGAGTGGGCGCGCTGCGGCACCGCGCGCCGGCTTCGCGCCGGGCGGGTGCGGCTGCTGCTGGGCGGGATGTGCTGGCCGTCGTTTCCGCTCAACTGGGGGCCGTTGGAGCCGCTGATGCGCCGCGAGCGCGGCGTCCAGCGCCAGCTCGCGCGCGAACTGCCGCGCCAGGTCGCCCGCATGATCGGGGCGCCGGTCTCGATGCCCTCGCACGTCGGGGACGTCTCGGCGGCGGCGCCGCTGATGCCGGGCGTGCCCTGGACGACCGAGATGGTGGGCGAGACCCAGATCGTCGAGCGCGACGGGACCGTGCTCGCGCGCCTCACCTACGAGGACGGCGAGGGGCACGTCGGCGCCGAGGTCGCGCTGGCCGATCCCGAGCCGCTCGATCCCGTCCCCGACCGCTTCTGGATCCCGGTGATGCCGGCCTCGATCCACGCGGTCTGGAACCCCCTGAACCTCCACGGCGCCCTCCGCTACCGCGCCATGCGCGCCCTCCGGCGCCACCGCTGGCAGCACGAGCCCCCGGCCGACCTGCCCGACTCGATTCCGGCGAGCAGCCCCAGCGAGCAGGTTCCCGCGCTTTGAACGCCTGATTCCGAGTCAGACACTGAGCACGCGCGAAACCGGCGGAGGGCCACCCCGCACCGGGGCCGAGCGAGTTGCGGGAGGAGGCTTCCGAAGAGGCTGAGCTCGCGACCGCTACCAGCGGACGGGCAGCGTCTTCAGCTGGTTGAGGAAGGCGCTGACGGCGGGTTCGGGGGTGCCGGCCAGCTCCATCTGCGGGAAGCGCTTCAGCGTCTCCTCGAACAGGATCTTCAGCTCCAGGCGGGCGAGCGCGGCCCCGAGACAGAAGTGCCGCCCGCCGGCGCCGAAGGCCTGGTGCTCGGGGTTTCGCAACACGTCGAAGCGGTCGGGGTCCTCGTAGCGGGTCTCGTCGCGATTCGAGGACAGGTACCACATCAGCACCTTGTCGCCCTCGTGCACCGGGCAACCGCCGATCTCGGCGTCCTCGGTCGCCGTGCGGCGGAAGTGCGCGAAGGCCGGGTACATGCGCAGGCACTCCTCGACCGCCCCCTCGATCAGCGAGGGGTCCTCGACGAGCTTGCGCATCTCCTCGGGGTGCTCGATCAGGGCGCGCATGCCGCTGCAGTAGGTGGCCTTGGTCGAGTCGTTGCCGGCCGCCGCGAGCAGGAAGAAGCCCATCACGATCTCGTGCTCATCGAGCTTGTCGCCGTCGATGTCGGCGTGGACGAGCACGCTCGTCAGGTCGTCGGTGGGGTTCTCGCGCCGCTCGGCGATCATCTCGCGGCAGCGCTCGAAGATCTTGGGGATGTCCTCGTCCAGGATCTGATCGATCCCGCCGGGATTGAGGTCGTCGTCTCCGAACCCGAGGGTTGAGTTGACGAGCGTCGCCCACATCTCGTCGTCGGCCTCGGGGACGCCCAGGAAGCTCCCGATCACCCGCGAGACGACGGGTTGCGCCACGTCGGTGACCAGGTCGCACTCGCCCCGCTCGGCGACGCCGTCGAGCACATTGGCGGCGATCGCCCGGATCACGTCCTCGTGCTCGGCGATGCGCTTGGGCGTGAATCCGCGCTGGAACAGCGCCTTCAGCCGGTCGTGCTTGGGCGGGTCCATGGCGATTAACATCGCCTGCTGCAGCTCCAGCGGCACGGCGTGAGTGAGGCCGCTGATCCCTCCCTTCCCCGATGAGTAGGTCTGCCAGTCGAGACTCACCTCGCGTATGTCGTCGGCGCGGGTCACCGACCAGAAGCCCTCCTCGTCGGGGTACTCGTTGATCTCGCTCCACTGCACAGGGCACTTGCCGCGCATCGCCTTGAACAGCTCGTGCGGTGGGCCGTTCTCCCAGATTTCGCGGTCGGTGACGGAGAGCGCCTCGAGCTCGGCGACGCTGAGCTCGTCGGCGCTCTTCGCGGCGAGCTCGGCGGGATCGGGCTTGTGCTCGGTCAGCTCGCGCTTGCTGTCTGGGCGCGCTGCGATCACAGGACAATACTGGCTGGCCAGTGTGCGCCGTGACCCCCGGCTGCCTTTATCGCACCCGTGACGTAGGGTCCGTCGCAATGGAGGGAATCCGCAGAGAACGCCGGGGGCAGGTCTTGGAGGTGACGATCGATCGCCCCAAGGCGAACGCGATCGACGCGGCCACCAGCCGCGAGCTCGGCCGGGCCTTCACCGAGTTCAGGGACGACCCGGGGCTCGCGGTCGCGATCGTGACCGGGGCCGGCGAGCGCTTCTTTTCGGCCGGGTGGGACCTGAAGGCCGAGGCGGCGCAGACCGGCGGGCCCGAGGACTACGGCCCCGGGGGCTTCGGCGGGCTGACCGAGATGTTCGACCTGCAGAAACCCGTGATCGCGGCCGTCAACGGCTGGGCGGCCGGGGGAGGGCTCGAGATCGCGCTCGCCTGCGACCTGATCGTGGCCGCCGAGGGCGTCCGCTTCGCGCTGCCCGAGGTCAGGCGGGGCCTCGTACCCGACGCCGGCGGGGTGCTGCGACTGCCCGAGCGCCTGCCGCGCGCGCTGGCGATGGAGATGCTGCTGACCGGGCGCGAGATGGACGCCGCCGAGGCGCACGAGCGCGGGCTCGTCAACCGCGTCGTCGCGCCGGGCGAGCTGATGGCCGAGGCGCGCTCGCTGGCCGAGCGGATCGCGAGCGCGGCGCCGCTGGCGGTCCGGGCCGTGAAGGCGATCGTCGCCGCGACCGAGGGGATCCCGGTCCGCGACGGCTACGAGCTGCTGCGCCAGGGTGGGGTCCCCGCCTATGACCGCTCGAACTCCTCCCAGGACGCGACCGAGGGCCCCCGGGCCTTCGCCGAGGGGCGCGAGCCGGAGTGGAAGGGCGAGTGACGGGCGTGCTCTCCCCCGAAGCGAACGCGGGCAGGGTGGCCCTGGTCACCGGCGGCGGCACCGGGATCGGGGCCGCGGCGGCCCGCGCCCTCGCCGCCAGCGGGGCCGCGATCGTGATCTGCGGGCGCCGGCCCGAGCCGCTCGAGGCCGTGCGCGCCGAGCTCGAGGCGGGCGGCGCCGGCTGCCTCGCGGTCCCCTGTGACATCCGCGAGCCCGCAGAGGTCGAAGCGCTGGTCGGCGCCGCGCTCGACCGCTTTGAGCGGGTCGACGTCCTCTTCAACAACGCCGCCGGCCAATTCGAGGCCCAGGCCGAGGACGTCTCCCCCAAGGGCTGGCGGGCCGTCCACAGGCTCACCGTCGATGCCGCCTGGGAGCTGACCCACCAGGTGGCGACGCGCTCGATGATCCCCCGGCGCGGCGGGCTGGTCGTCTTCAACGGCTTCTCGCCGCGTCGGGGCATCCCGGGCTTCGCCCACGCGACCGCGGCCCGCGCGGCGCTCGAGAACCTCGCCTCGGGGCTGGCCATGGAGTGGAGCCGCTACGGGATCCGCTCGGTCTGCCTCGCGATCGGGAACATCGAGACCGAGGGGCTCGAGGGCTACGGCCCCGAGTCGCTGGAGGCGTCGCGCCGCCAGGTGCCGCTGGGCCGGCTCGGCCGCCCCGAGGAGGTCGGCGAGGTCGTCGCCTTCCTCGCCTCGGACGGCGGCGCCTACATCACCGGCACCACGATCGTGATCGACGGCGGGGTGGATGCCTGGGGCCAGGGCGAGCCGCCGCCCCCGCCTGAGCCGCCCCCCGCCTGAGCGGCCGGCCCCGCCCTCGCCTGGCAAGCTTGCGCGATGGCGAAGAAGCGCAGGCAGCGCCGCCGCGAGCGCGAGCCGGCCCCGGTGGCGGACTACACCGATCCCGAGGGAGACGTGCTGCGCCTGCGCTGCTCGCTCAGCGCCAAGACGATCGCAAAGATCGGGGAGGGGCCGGCAACGGCCGCGACCTCGGCCGACGACGCCTGGCGCCGGCGGGAGGAGATGCTGTTCGAGCGCCTCGCGGTGAGCTGGGAGATCGCCGGGCTCGAGCCCCTGACCGACCAGGCGATGCTGCTCGGCCGCTATCGCATGGCGGACTCGGGGACCCAGCGCTGGGTGCGCGAGACGATGGCGGCCCACCTCGAACAGCACATCCCCGAGCTGGCCTGACCCCGAGCGGACGGGCTCAGGCGGCGGCGAGCAGCCGCTCGGCGAGGCGGTTCATGCCGCGCTCGCGCGCGGCCCTGGCGGCCGAGCGGTAGTCGGTGCGCTTGCTGCGCGGCCGGCCGACCTTGACCGGCTGCAGCTCGGCGATCCGCTTGAAGGCGAGCAGCTCCTCGCGCTGCTCGGTCAGCGCCTGGCGCAGCTTCGGGCGCGTCTCGCGGAAGGCGCCGTCGAGTATGGCCTCGAGCGAGCCGTGCTTCCGCAGCAGCTCGGCCGCTCCCTTCTCGCCGACCCCCTTCGCCCCCGGGAGCCCGTCGGAGGGATCGCCGCGCAGGGCGATGAAGTCGGGCACGAGCGCGGGCGGGAGGCCGTAGCGCTCCTTGACCTCGGCCGGGCCGATCAGCTCGCCCCCCTGCTTGCCGGTGCTGACGTAGAGAACCTTGGTCTTGGCGGTCGCGCACTGGAACAGGTCGCGGTCCCCGGTCATCACCAGCGTGCGCCCGCCCGCCTTCTCCTCCTTGGCGGCGTATGAGCCCAGCAGGTCGTCGGCCTCGAGCGAGTCGTGGTCGGCGACGGTCCAGCCGAAGGCCGAGAAGAAGTCGCCCGAGTCCTCCCATTGCGGTCCGAGCTCGTCGGGGAAGGCGGCCTCGCGGTCGGCGTGGTAGGCGGGGTAGAGCTCGACCCGGTAGGCGGCGGCGTCGGGGCCGAAGCAGAGCACCACCGCGCGCGGCTTGTGCTTCTCGACCTCGCGCAGGATCAGGTTGGCCGAGCCCAGCAGCGCGTTCACGGGCCTGCCGTCGGGCCCCTTGATCGAGGACGGGAGCGCGTAGAAGGCGCGGAACAGCATCGAGGGGGTGTCGACTGCGAGCAGGGGGCCGACCACCGCGCCACCGTACCGGTCGTCGGTGCCGCGGCGGGGGCGCCGATAGCGTGCGCTCGGAGATGACCGAGCACCTGCTCGTGGCGGCGGTCGTGCCGCCGGTGCCGGCGCCGCCGAGCTCGATCGCGCTCAGCACGCTCTGCCGGTCGAGCGGTGTCTGGTCGAGGTCCGGCCCCACCGTGCCCTCGGTCCCGGCCTCCGAGAAGGTGTGACAGGAGCCGCGTTGCCTGTGAACAGCTCGCGCCCCTGCTCGGCCTCGGGCGAGAGCGGCTTCTCGGCGACCGCGGCCGGCGCCACGTCGGGGCGGGTCGGGAGCATCCGGTCGAGCGCGATGAAGGCGCCGGGCAGCAGCACCGCGACCGTGACCGCGAGGCTCGCGAGCCCGAGCTGGCGCGGGTCGACCAGGAAGGGCTCCGAGTCGTTCGCCCGCCGGCGACCGCGCACGGACTGGATCACGTTGTAGGCGAACACGAGCTGGCCCAGCGCCATCAGCAGCACGAACGGGACCGACAGCAGGGTCAGCGTGTCGTGGGCCTCGGGCAGGACCGAGAAGCGGTGCGGGCCCCCGTTCAGTCCCTGGATGTACCAGATGATCGCGTTGCCGTAGCCGCCGATCATCGTCATCCACAGGTGCCACCAGCCCAACCGCCGCGAGTACCTGGGTTTCTTGATCAGCTCCGGCAGCAAGGCGTAGGCGGCGCCGAAGATGACGGCGCCGATGAGCAGCGCCATGTGTGGAAGTGGCCGACGATCCAGAGCGTGTTGTGGATGTCGACGTTGAGCGCGTGCCGGCGGATATCGTCTTCGGCGCCCGCAAGATGGGGAGCGTGGGATGAGGCCGAGTTGTTGGGGCAACTCGGGAATAGGACGCTCTAGCCAGAAAAAATCCGACCGCGCGGGCCGAGATTACGCAGGGACGTTCGACCGCGAACGGCCTCCCGGAGCCTCAGTAGCTGGTCGAGGTGTGGACCTTCTTGCGCTCGGACTCGTGCATGCCGCCCTTCTTGGCGAGGACCTCGCAGGCCTCGGCGAGGTCGTCGCCGAGCTTCTCGGCGAGCGCGTAGGGGAGCGTCAGCTTGACCAGCGCGCGCATCAGCTTCACGTCCTGGGCGTTGGGGGGCAGGTGATAGGCCGGGACCATCCAGCCGCGCACGGCCGCGAGCTGCGAGGCGAGGTCGAACTCGTCGTAGGGGTGATCCCCCTTTAGCCTCCAGGCGACCAGCGGCAGCTGCTCGCCCGAGCCGAGCTCCTCGAACTCCCCGATCGCCATGACCCGCTCCGCCAGCGCATCGCGGTTCGTCTGCATCACCTTCATCAGGTACTCGTAGCCTGAGCGGCCGAAGCGGATGAAGTTGTAGTACTGGGCCAGCACCATCGCCGAGCCCGTCGAGAAGTTGAGCGTGAAGGTGGCGTCGCGCTTGCCGAGGTAGTCCTCGTAGAAGACCAGGTCTTCCGGCAGGCAGTCCTTGTCGCGGAAGATGAGCCAGCCGATCCCCGGGAAGACGAGTCCGAACTTGTGGCCCGAGGCGTTGATCGAGCGCACCTGCTCGAGCCGGAAGTCCCATTCGCTGTCGGGATGGAGGAAGGGCCAGACGAACGCGCCGCTGGCGCCGTCCACGTGCAGGGGGATGTCCCAGCCGTGCTTCTCCTTCGTCTCCACCAGCAGCTTGTTGATGCCGACCACGTCGTCGGCGTGGCCGGTGAAGGTGGTGCCGACCACGGCGGCCACGCCGATCGTGTGCTCGTCCAGATGCTGCTCCACGTCCTCGGGGCCGATCACGAGCTTGTCCTCCTGCAGCGGCACGATCCGCGGCTCGACGTCGAAGTAGCGGCAGAACTTCTCCCAGACGACGTGCACGTCGCCGCCGAAGATCAGGTTCGGCTTCTCTGCGCCCTTCTTCTCGGCCTCGCGGCGCTGCCGCCACTTCCACTTCATCGCCAGCGCGCCGAGCATGATCGCCTCGCTCGACCCCTGCGTGCGCGCGCCCGTCGTCTCGTCGGGAGCGTTGAAGAGGTTGGCGAGCATGCGGATGCAGCGCTGCTCGATCTCGGCCGTCTGCGGGTACTCGGCGTGGTCGATGAAGTTCCGGTGCAGGTTCTCGGCGATCAGTGCCCGCACGTCGGGCCCCATCCAGGTGGTGACGAAGGTCGCGAGGTTGCGCTCCGGCTCGCTGTCGAGCAGCAGCTCCTCCTCGATCAGCAGGCGCGCGTCCTGCGGGGCCATCCCCTCGAGCGGGATCTCGTCGTCGGGCGCCGCCTCGGCGAGGAAGGCCCCGCGATGCATGCTCGGCGGGAACTCGGGCATCCGGTCCGTCATGGATAAGCACCCTAACCCGCTCGCCGTCCCGGCACCGCCCCGGTTAGGTGGTTTACTGCCGGGACCTATTCGGCGAGAGTTGAACATCAGGAGAGGAAGCGGTGCCGCCTGTTCGCTCGCGCTGGTCGCGATGCTCGTCGCCGCCGCTCCCGCCCACGCGCAGGACGAGCTGAGCCCGGCCGAGACGGCCAAGGCCAAGCAGGCCGAGGAGGCCGCCAAGGCCGAGGAGGCCGCCAAGGCCGAGGAGAAGGCGCCGGCGCCGAAGCCCGACGTGGTCCGCATCGGGGCGCTGATCAACGACATCCAGCAGCTCGACCTGCAGTCCCACTCCTACAACGTCGACATGTACATCTGGTTCAAGTGGAAGAACCCGGAGATCGACCCTGCGTCGAGCTTCGAGTTCCTCAACGCCTTCGAGCTCTGGGGCCACATCCTCACGACCACGTACTCCGAGCCGCAGGTGCTTCCCGACGGCAGCCTCTACCAGGTGATCCGCAACCAGGGCAAGTTCAACGCCAAGCTGCCGCTGGAGGACTACCCGTACGACACCCAGGACCTGCAGGTGGCGCTGGAGGATGCGAACGCCGACTCCAGGCAGCTCGTCTTCGTTCCCGACGGCCCCGACCCGGTCGCGATCAGCCAGGACCTGGTGATTCCCGGCTACGAGATCGACGAGCCGACGCTGACGATCTCGGACAACCGCTACGACACCAACTTCGGGGATCCCCGCTTCGACCGCGTCACCTACTCGCGCGCCGTCTTCGATCTGCCGGTGACCCGCCCGGAGGGGACCTACTCGCTGAAGCTGATGTTGCCGCTGCTGCTGGTGGCGCTGACCGCGTCGCTGGCGCTGCTGGTGCACCCGCGCTACGTCGAGGGCCGGATCGGGATCGGGATCACCGCGCTGCTCACCCTGGTCGCGCTTCAGATCACCAGCAACTCGAGCCTGCCGGAGGTGGACTACCTGATCCTGCTCGACAAGATCTACATCGCCTCCTACGCGTTCGTGGTGCTGACGATGGTGCTGATCGTGCGCAACTCCTGGGTCGACGCCGAGGGCGACTGGATCAAGGCCAAGGCGCTGGATCGCAAGAGCCTGCTCTGGCTGATGGTCGCCTACGTGCTGGTGATCGTCCTCCTCTTCATCCAGTCGCTGGCCTGAGGCCCCTGGCTCCTGGCACTACCCTGGGCGCCGATGCCTGGGCAGCCAGAGAGCACGCCGGCCGACGTGGACGAGGTCCTCGACCCCGAGCCCGGACCGCTCGAGCCGCGCCGATCAGCGCCGCCCCGGCAGCGCTCGGCGATCGAGAGCGCCGCGGACGGCGTCGTCGACCTCGGGATTCGGGTGGCGACGCCCTTCGTTCGCTTCGGCTGGAACACGGCCCGAGGGATCGGCAGGCGCCTCGGCGTCAGTGACGCTGTCGAGCGCCAAGTGGGACGCGCGCTGGACAGCGACGCCGCGGCGCGCACGACCGAGCGCGTGCTCGAGACCCCGGCCGCCAACCAGGTCTGGGACACGGTGCTGGAGAGCGAGCAGGCGCAGAAGCTCGTCGAGCGCGTAGCCGAGGCGCCCGAGGTGCGCTCGGCGATCACCTCCCAGGGCCTCGGCCTGCTCGAGGACGTGCGCCAGACGGCGCGGCGCGCCGCGCGGCGCGCCGACGACGAGCTCGAGCGGCTGGTCCGCAAGGCGCTGCGCCGTCCGGCGCGGGGACAGCGCCCGGTTTTCGCCGGCGGCGCAACTCGTTTGCTCGCGATCGGCATGGACGCGGCGATCCTTTCCGGAATCCTGATGCTGATCGCTGCCGTGGTCTCGGCGCTGCTGAACGCCGTCTTCTCCCTCGGGGGCGACAACACCACTGCGGCGATCGCCTTCGGCGCGCTCGCCTGGTGGCTGTCGGCGGGCGTCTATCTGGGGATTTTCTGGATTCTCGCCGAGCGCACGCCGGGTATGACCTTCATGGCGCTGCGGATCTCGACCATCCGCGGCGCGCGCGTGGGGCCGCGGCAGGACTTGAAGCGCCTGATCGGCTTTGCGCTGGCTCTGATCCCGCTCGGGCTCGGATTCCTCGGGATTCTCACGAACGAGCGCCGTCGCGGCTGGCACGATCGCTTCGCGGACACCGAGGTCCTCTACGCCGACCCCGAGCTGGACTCCGGCCTGCCCGGCTGGGTGCTTCAGCCGGGGACCCGGCCAGCGCCTGGGCCGGCGCGCTGGTCGGGCCATGGTGACGGCTGACGAGGCGGGGGGCGCGGCCCCTCGTGCGGTTCCCGTCACGCGTGAGCTGATGCGCGGCGCCGCGGAGGCGGCCGCGGAGGGCTTCCTCGACAACGAGATATGGGTCTGGATGCTGCCGCGTGAGTGGCAGCGCAGGCGCCTGCTGCCGCGCCACTACCGCTGGATGATCCGCAGCGTCTACATGCCGCGCTCCGCGGCCTGGACGACCCCCGACGCGGCGGGGACGGCGCTCTGGTTCCCGCCGGGGACGCTGTGGCTGCGGGGGTTCGAGCGCCTGGCCGAGGCCGCCTCGCTGCTGCCGGAGGGGATCGACTGCTTCCGCCGAGCGCTGCGCTGGGAGGAGCTCATCTCCGAACACCACCCGCGCGAGCGCTACTGGTACCTGCAGACGCTGTCGGTGCGCCCCTCCGCCCAGCGCGGCGGCATCGGCACCGCGCTGATCCGGCCCGGGCTCGATCGTGCCGACGAGGCGGGCGTCAGCACCTACCTCGAGACCCAGCGCTTCTCGAACGTCCCCTTCTACGAGCGCTTCGGCTTCGAGCTGACCGGCGAGGTCAGCCTGCCCGACTCCCCGCCGGTCTGGCTGATGTCGCGACCGCCCGGCGGCGGTGGCGCCTGACGCTTACGTTGCGTTAGGCCCCGAGGTAAATGCTCGCGGGAGCCACGCCAACCTCCGAAGGAGAGATCATGCTGCGTCTGCTCACCATCTCAGCCGTGTCCGCCGCGCTCCTGATCGCCGGCTGCGGGGAAGACGACTCCTCCGGCTCCGGCGACACGGCGGCGGCGACCGAGGCGGCCGCGCCCGCGACGACAACCGAGAAGGCGGCGGCGACCGGAACCGAGATCAAGCTCGCCGGCTCGGATTTCGGCCAGATCCTCTTTGACGGAGAAGACCAGGCGATCTACCTGTTCGACAAGGAGAGCGGGCCGACGAGCGAGTGCTACGGCGAGTGCGCCGTGGCTTGGCCGCCCGTGCTGACCGAGGGCGACCCGCAGGCCGGCGCCGGCGCCAAAGCCGGCCTGCTGGGGACGACCGAGCGCGACGACGGCACTACGCAGGTGACCTACAACGGCCACCCGCTCTACTACTACGTGGACGACCCGCCGGGCGAGGTCCTCTGCCACAACGTGGACGAGTTCGGCGGGCTCTGGCTGGTCGTGGACGGCGCCGGGAACGCGGTCTAGCCGCGAGCTGAGCTACGCGTCGTCGGCGGGGTCGAGCGCTTCCCGCGCCTCGGCCCAGCTGTCCGGCGGCACGCGCAGCGCGATGTCGCCGCGCCCGAACTCGTCCAGCGGCCAGTCCGAGGTCAGCACCGCCTTCACGCCGGCCTCGGCGAGCTGCTGGCGCCAGGCGCGGGCGGCGTCGAGCTCGCCGAAGTCCTCGACCACGGCCCAGTCGTCGAAGCGCGGGTCCGAGACGTGCAGCTCGGCGGCGCCGTCGATCGCGCGGGGACCGGCGACGCCCCTGGCGACGCGCCCGAACCCGTCGCGCAAACCCACGGCGGAGCTAGTCGCTGAGCTCGACGCGCTCGATCAACTGGGGCTCGGAGGGACGGTCGCCGGGACCGGTCTCGGTGCTCTCGATCGCGTCCACGTTCTCCATGCCCTCGGTGACCTCGCCGAAGACGGTGTGCTTGCCGTCGAGCCAGTCGGCGGCCGGCGCCGTGACGATGAAGAACTGAGAGCCGTTGGTGTTGGGCCCGGCGTTGGCCATCGCCAGCGCGCCGCGCACGACCTTGTGGTCGTTGAACTCGTCCTCGAAGGTGTAGCCCGGACCGCCGGTGCCCGTTCCCTCCGGGCAGCCGCCCTGGATCATGAAGTCGGGGATTACGCGGTGGAAGCTGAGCCCGTCGTAGAAGCCGTCGCCCGCGAGCTTGCGGAAGTTCTCGACGGTCTTGGGCGCGTCCTCGTCGAAGAACTCGACGGTGATCGGTCCTGCGTTCGTGTGAAACGTGGCCTTTGACATGGGGGTTCTAGCGGCGGCGGCGCGTCGCCCTACGCTCTCACACCCGGGAAGGGCTCGGCTCGCTGCCCCAGGGCTTGCGCCAGCCGCCGTGGCCGGCGGGCAGGTTGGCGGCGCTCTCGGGCCCCCAGGTGCCCTGCTCGTAGACCTCGGGGTCCGGCGGGTCGTTGATCAGCGGCTGCACGATCGCCCAGGACGCCTCGACCATGTCCTCGCGGGCGAAGTGCTCGGGGTCGCCGCGCAGCGCGTCGCCGAGCAACCGCTCGTACGGCCCCGGCTCGCCGCCGAACTGCTCATCGAAAAGCAGGTCCAGGTGGACCGGGCGCAGCTCTTCCTGTCCGGGCTCCTTGGCCTCGAGCAGGATGCAGGCGCCCGGGTTGGGGTCGATGCGGAAGATGATCTCGTCGGCCTTCGGCACCGCGCCGCCCGCGATCCCGATCCGCGGCGGGTTGTTGAAGATGACCCGGACCTCGGTCGTCTTGGCCGGCATCGCCTTGCCGGCACGCAGATAGAAGGGCACCCCGCCCCAGCGCCAGTTCTCGACCTCCAGCCGCAGCGCCACGTACGTCTCGGTCGTCGAGCCGGCCGCGACCCCGTCCACATCGAGATAGCCGTCGTACTGGCCGCGCACGTAGCGGCTCGGGTCGGAGGGATGGATCGCCTTGAACAGGTCCATCTTCTTGTCGCGGATCGGATCGGGGTCCGAGCCGCCCGTGGGCGGCTCCATCGCGATTAGGGCGAGGATCTGCAGCAGGTGGTTCTGGACGACGTCGCGCAGCGCTCCGACCGCGTCGTAGAAGTGGCCGCGGTCCTCGACCCCGAAGTCCTCGGCCATCGTGATCCGCACCGAGTCGATGTAGCGGCGGTTCCAGATCGGCTCGAAGATCGTGTTCGCGAAGCGCAGGTAGAGCAGGTCCATGACCGGCTCCTTGCCCAGGAAGTGGTCGATGCGGAAGATCTGGTTCTCGGACAGCACCTCGCTGAGCTCGGCGTTCAACGCCCGGGCCGAGTCCAGGTCGTGGCCGAAGGGCTTCTCGATCACGACCCTGCCCCCATCGGTCATCTTCGCCTCGGCCAGCGACTTGGCAACGAGCCCGAACAGCGAGGGAGGGATCTCCAGGTAGTAGACGGGGGTCTTCGCCTCGCCCATGGCCTTCTTCACCGCCTCGTAGGTCTTCGGGTCCTTATAGTCGCCCTGGACGTACGTGAGGCCGTCGGCGAGCTTGCGGAAGACCTTCTCGTCGAAGTCCTCGCCCTCCTCCGCCAGGCAACTCGTGATCGACTCGCGCGCCCGCTCGCGCAGTCCCTCGTCGTCCATCTCGTCGATGGCGACGCCGACGATCGGCACGTCCAGGGTCCCGACCTCGACCAGCTTGTAGAGCGCATTGAAGGTCATCTTCCTGGCAAGGTCGCCGGTGATCCCGAAGATCACGAGGATGTCGGCGGGCGGACCGGTGGGGGCGGCGTGGATCTTTGGGTCGGTCATTGGTTCCGCACCGTATCGTCTGCGGGGCGTACGTAGTATTGCCCTGACCTGTCAGCGGTGAGGAGGGAACGAATGGCTCAGCTTGGAATGGTCGGCCTGGGACGGATGGGCGCCAACATCGTGCGCCGCCTGATGAAGGACGGCCACGAGTGCGTCGTCTACGACATCAACGCCGACGCGATCAAGGATCTCGCCGGCGAGGGCGCCGTGGGCGCCTCGACGCTGCAGGAGCTGGCCGAGAAGCTCGACGCGCCGCGCTCGGTCTGGGTGATGGTGCCCGCGGGGGAGATCACCGAGACCACCGTGCACGAGGTCGCCGACGTGCTCGACAAGGGCGACGCGATCATCGACGGCGGCAACTCCCACTACCACGACGACATCCGCCGCTCGGCCGAGTTCGCCGAGCGCGGCATCGACTACATCGACTGCGGCACCAGCGGCGGCGTCTGGGGGCTCGAGCGCGGCTACTGCCTGATGATCGGCGGCCCCGACGGCGCCGTCGAGCGCCTCGACCCGATCTTCGCCTCGGTCGCTCCCGGCATCGGCGAGATCGAGCGCACCCCGGGGCGCAGCGGCGACCCCTCGCCTTCAGAGCAGGGCTACTACCACTGCGGACCCTCCGGGGCCGGCCACTTCGTGAAGATGGTCCACAACGGCATCGAGTACGGGCTGATGGCCGCCTACGCCGAGGGCCTCAACATCATCAAGGGCGCCGACGCCGGCAAGCGCGAGCGCGACGCCGACGCGGAGACCGCGCCGCTCGAGCACCCCGAGCACTACCAGTACGAGATCGACCTCTCCGAGGTCGCCGAGGTCTGGCGCCGCGGCAGCGTCATCGCCTCCTGGCTGCTGGACCTGACGGCATCGGCCCTGCACGCCTCGCCGACGCTGGAGGACTTCGGCGGCCGGGTCTCGGACTCCGGCGAGGGCCGCTGGACCTCGCTGGCGGCGATCGAGGAGGGCGTGCCGGCGCCGGTGCTGACCACGGCGCTGTACGAGCGCTTCTCCTCGCGCGACCTCGGCGACTTCGCGAACAAGGCGCTCTCGGCGATGCGCAAGGAGTTCGGCGGCCACGACGAGAAGCCGCACGGCTCCGGCTGAGCGGCCGGGCCGCGCGCGATGGGCGAGCACACGCTGCAGGTGCTTGACGACGCCGACGCGGTGGCCCGCCGCGGCGCCGAGGTGATCGCCGAGTCGGCTCGCGACGCGGTCGCGGCCCACGGCTCGTTCGCGATGGCGGCCAGCGGCGGCCACACCCCGTGGGCGATGTACGGGCAGATCGAGGAGCAGGAGCTGCCCTGGGCGAAGACGCTGATCTTCCAGACCGACGAGCGCATCGCCGCCCCGGGCTCGGACGAGCGCAACCTGACCCACCTGGTCGCGGCGCTCTCGATCGGCGCCCAGGGCTCGCTGCGGCCGATGCCCGTCAACGACGAGGACCCCGAGGCTGGGGCGGCGCGATACGGCGAGTCGCTGCCCGAGGCCTTCGAGCTGGTCCACCTGGGCCTCGGACCCGACGGCCACACCGCCTCGCTGACGCCCGACGATCCCGTGCTGGAGGTCAGCGACCGGCGGGTCGCGATCACCGGCAACCCCTACCAGGGCGTCCACCGGATGACCCTCACCTACCCGGTGCTCGACTCGGCGAAGCGCCTGATCTGGGTGATCACCGGCGAGTCCAAGCGCGAGCCGCTCCGCAAGCTGCTAGCGCAGGACCGGTCGATCCCCGCCGGCCGCGTCGAGCCCGCCGGCGAGTCGCTGATCCTCGCCGACCGCGCGGCGGCGCAGTAAGGCCCAGCCGAGCGACGAGCTAAAGGCGCTGGGCGCCAACAAGTCGTCGCTCGGCGAGTGGCGGGCCTAGCGCCTGGTCGGCTCGAACTGCTGGGCCTCCCAGATGCAGTTCGCCTTCTTGCCGCCCTGCTTCGGCTTGCGCTTGCAGGCGTTGAGCTTCTTCTTGCGGCCCTTGCTGATGCCGCCGCCGGCCTGCTTCCAGAGCGAGAAGGCGGTGTCGCCCAGGTAGGTGCCGGCGATCAGGGTGCAGTTCGGGTCCGTGCCGCAGGCGGTGTGGCTGACGACCGAGTTGAGGATGCCGCCGCTGAGCACGTAGCCGCCGCCGCTGGATCCCTCCTTCATGTTGCAGGGACCCGCCTTGGGGGAGTCGGTGAAGAGCTCGAATCCCTTGAACTTCGAGCGGCAGAGGATCGGTCGCTCGGCGTCGTAGAAGGCCGAGGGCTCGCCGGGGTAGCCGAAGATCTGGAACTCGGTCTTGTTCTTCTTGTAGCGGTCGCCCGGCCGGTTGAAGCTGATCCCGCGCGATCCGAGCACGTCCTCGATCTGCCCGCCGGGGCCGGCGGTGAGGTTGACGGTGCCGACGTCGAACTCGGGGAAGCCCTCGAAGCTCCACAGCGACGGCGCCCGCAGGACCGTGCCGGCGTAGGTCCCGAACGGGGTGGCGCCGTCGTAGTAGGCCGGAACGAAGATCACGTTCGTGGACCAGAGCGGTTCTGACGGGGTCGGGGTGACGAGGCAGTGCCCCGCGGTGAGGATCACGTTGCGGTTGTGCGAGGTGACGACCGTCGCCGAGCAGGAGGCGTCGCTGGGCCCGATCTTGAAGAAGAGGCGCCCGTGGATCCGCTCGGGGTAGAGCGTGTCGAGCGAGGGAGAGATCTCCTCGTCGGGGAGGTCAGCGAACAGGGTGGGCCCGGCGGCCGCGCTCGCGCCGGAGTCAGCCGGTGCTGGAGCGGGCTCGACCTGGTCGGGGAACGCGGGGCCCTCAAGCGGCGTCGCCTCGCGCATGCGCTCGGGCGTCCAGTAGCCGCGCGCATCGGCGGGGCTCGACTCGACGCGGTCTGAGCTGATCGTCGAGGCGCCCGCCGGCGCCGCCATCAGGGCCAGCGCCGCGACCACCACCAGCGCCGGCAGCCAGGGCGTGAGGCGGGGGATCCAGCGGGGCACGTTGCGCTTGTAATCCAAGTAGTCCTCTCCGAATCTCTTGACCAGGCCGGGCTCCTCGGCGAGCGGCATGTAGATCGCGTTGACGGTGCCGAATGCCGCGGTCCAGACGGCGATCGCGGGAGAGCCGGTCGCGAGCGCCTCGCCGCACAGAAGAGTGAACACCCCGGTGATCATCGGGTTGCGGACCCGATGGTAGGGGCCGGTCACGACCAGGCGCCGGGTCGGGTCCCATGGAGCGAGCGTCCCCTCGCCCTCGCGTGCGAAGAGGGTGATGGTGCTGTGCATGAGCCGCAGCCCCAGGAACGCCAGCCCCAGGCCGGCGCCGACCGAGGCGGCGGCCAGCGGGGCGGGCAGGCCCCAACCGAGGTTGGTCCCCCAGGCCAGGCAGAGGGCGAGCGGGACCGCGAACGCCACGACCCCGGGCAGCGGGCCGATCGCGCGCAGCTGCCGCAGCGATGACCTGGGCGGCTCCACGAGCCGAAGCTTAGAAGAGCGCGCGTTTGGTTGGTCGCCGAGCCCGGGTCGGCGATCGTGGCCGGTTCGATCGGTCGCCTAAACGAGCTCAGGCTCTCTCGACCGCGTTGCCCCGGCCGACCAGCACCTCGGCCACCATCGCAGGCGGGAACAGCCCGTGGTCGACGACGCCGGGGATCGCCGACAGCCTCGCGGCCAGCTCGGCCGGGTCGCCGACGTCGCCGCGCAGGTCGGCGATCACACCGCCGTCGGGGCTGGGAGGGGTGTCGGGGCGCGGCGCGACCTCGCCCAGCTCGGCGCCGAGCCGGGCCAGGGTCGAGGCGAGGCCGAAGGCGTGCAGCTCGAGCGGGATCGGTGCCGCGATCCGCTCCACGGTCTTGGAGGAGTCGGCGATGACGATGAAGCGCTCTGCGGCCGCGGCTACGATCTTCTCGCGCGTGTGGGCGCCGCCGCCGCCCTTGACCAGCCAGCGGTCGGGCGCGATCTGGTCGGCGCCGTCGATCGCGATGTCGAGCCGCTCCAGCGAGTCGAACTCCTCGACCGGGATCCCCAGCCCCCGTGCCTGCTCGGAAGTCGCGACCGAGGTCGCCACGCAGCGGATCCCGATCAGGCCGCGATTCGCCACGGCCGGCAGCAGGTGGGCGACCGTGGAGCCCGTACCGAGGCCGACGGTCATCCCCTCCTCGACCAACTCGGCGGCAGCCTCGGCGGCGAGTCTCTTCTCTGCGTCCAGATTCGAATCGTTCACGACGCCGGGGAATCTAAGCCTTAGGATCCACGCGCATGAGTCCCCCCGACCCCGAGAGCCCGGCCGAGATCGACCAGCTCGCGATCAACACGATCAGGACGCTGTCGATGGACGCCATCCAGAAGGCGAACTCGGGGCACCCGGGGACGCCGATGGCTCTGGCGCCGCTGGCCTACGTGCTCTGGCAGCGCTACCTGCGCTTCGACCCCGCCGACCCGATCTGGCCCAACCGGGACCGCTTCGTGCTCTCGGCGGGGCACGCCTCGATGCTGCTCTACTCGCTGCTCTACCTGGCCCAGGTGAAGGCGGTCGATCCCGACTACGAGGTCGAGGGGACCCTGGCCGTCGGCCTCGACGACATCAAGCGGTTCCGCCAGCTCGACTCGAAAACGCCCGGGCACCCCGAGTACCGCTGGACCTCGGGGGTCGAGACCACGACCGGGCCGCTGGGCCAGGGCATCGCCACCAGCGTCGGCATGGCGGTCGCGGCGCAGTGGCAGGCCGCCCACTTCAACAGGCCCGGGTCCGATCTGTTCGGCTTCGACGTCTACGCGGTCGCCGGCGACGGCTGCCTGATGGAGGGGGTCTCGAGCGAGGCGGCCTCTTTCGCGGGGCACCAGAAGCTCTCCAACCTCTGCTGGGTCTACGACAACAACCACATCACGATCGATGGGCACACCTCGATCACCTACGAGGACGACGTCCAGGCCCGCTTCGAGGGCTATCAGTGGAACGTGACCCGGGTCGAGGACGCCAACGACCTGGAGATGATCGCCCGCGGCTTCGACAACTTCCGCGCCGAGGAGCAGCGGCCGACGCTGATCATCGTCGACTCCCACATCGGCTACGGCTCCCCCCACAAGCAGGACACCGCCGAGGCGCACGGCGAGCCCCTCGGCGACGAGGAGGTGCGTGAGACGAAGAAGTTCTACGGCTGGCCCGAGGACGCCGAGTTCCTCGTCCCCGACGGCGTCATCGAGCACTTCGCCGATGGGATCGGCAAGCGCGGCGCCGAGCTCAACGCCGCCTGGGAGGAGCTGTTCGCCGCCTACGCGAAGCAGGAGCCCGAGGCGGCGGCGCACCTGGAGGCGATGCAGCGCCGCGAGCTCCCCGAGGGTTGGGACGCCGAGATCCCGAGCTTCGAGGCCGACCCCAAGGGGACGGCGACCCGCAAGGCGTCGAACAAGGTCGAGAACGCGGTCGCGGCCAGGATCCCCTGGCTGCTGCCGGGCGCCGCGGACCTGACCGGGTCGAACGCGGTCGGGCTCGACGGCGCCAAGGCCTTCGAGCCCGAGAACCGCGACGGCCGCCAGTTCCACTACGGCATCCGGGAGCACGAGTCGGCGGCGATCTCGAACGGTCTCTCGCTCTCGAAGCTGCGGCCCCTGTGGTCCACCTACCTGACCTTCTCCGACTACGCCCGGCCCGCGATCCGGCTCTCCGCCTTGATGGAACTGCCGGTCATCCACCTCTTCACCCACGACTCGATCGGCCTCGGCGAGGACGGCCCCACCCACCAGCCGGTCGAGCAGCTCGCCTCGCTGCGCGCGATCCCTGGCCTCGACGTGATCCGGCCCTGCGACGCGAACGAGACCGCCGAGGCCTGGCGGGAGGCGATGGACCGCCGCCACCAGCCGGTGGCGCTGGTGCTGACGCGCCAGGACGTGCCCACGCTCGACCGCTCCAAGTACGGCTCGGCCGACGGCCTGCGGCGCGGCGGTTACGTGCTCGCCGACCATGACGGCGGAGGGGACCCCGAGGTGATCCTGATCGCGACCGGCAGCGAGGTGGCGCTTGCGGTCGAGGCCCACGAGAGTCTGCTCGCGGACGGGATCGCCTCGCGCGTGGTCAGCCTGCCGTGCTGGGAGCTGTTCTACCGCCAGGACGACGCCTACAAGGACGAGGTGCTGCCGCCCTCGGTGCGCGCGCGGGTCTCCGTCGAGGAGGCCTCTACCCTGGGTTGGGACCGCTGGGTCGGGCCCGACGGCACCAAGATCGGGATGCACACCTTCGGGTCCTCGGCCCCGCTCAAGGACCTGCAGTCGAAGTTCGGGTTCACGCCAGACAAGATCGCCGAGGCCGCCAAGGAGGTCATCGCATGAAGGCCACGCAGATGCTCCACGACCTGGGCCAGAGCCTCTGGCTCGACTACATCACCCGGGGGATCCTCGACGACGGCACCCTCGACGGCTACATCCGCGACCTCTCCGTCACCGGCCTCACCTCCAACCCGACGATCTTCGACAAGGCGGTCACCGGCTCGGACGCCTACGACGATCAGATCGCCGAGCTGCGCGAGCAGGGGCTGGAGCCCGAGCCGCTCTTCTTCGAGCTCGCGATCGCCGACCTGCGCCGCGCCGCCGACTCGTTCAAGGCCGTGCACGAGCAGACCGACGGCGTCGACGGCATGGTCTCGCTCGAGGTCTCGCCGAAGCTCGCCTACGACACCGAGGCCACGGTGAAGCAGGCCGCCGAGCTGCATGCAAGAGCCGAGCGCCCCAACCTGTTCATCAAGATCCCCGGGACGCCCGCGGGGCTGCCCGCGATCGAGCAGACGATCTACGCCGGCGTCCCCGTCAACGTCACCCTGCTGTTCGACAGCGAGGACCACTTGGCGGCCGCCGACGCCTACATGAAGGGGATCGAGCGGCGCATCGCCGACGGGCTCGATCCCGACGTGCGCTCGGTCGCCTCGATCTTCATGAGCCGCTGGGACGTCGCCGCCGCCAAGGACGGACAGCCCGAGGAGCTCACCAACCAGCTCGGGATCGCCGTCGGCCGCAAGGCCTACGCCGGCTACGTGGAGATGCTCGCCTCGGAGCGGATGCAGAAGCTGGAGAGCGAGGGCGGGCGGCCGCAGCGCCTGCTCTGGGCCTCGACCGGGACCAAGGACCCCGACGCCTCCGACACCCTCTACATCGAGGCCTTCGCCTCGCCCAACACGGTCAACACGATGCCCGAGGACACGCTGCTCGTCTTCGCCGACCACGGCACGGTCGGCGAGCCGATGCCGCCCGACGGCGGCGACGCCGACGAGGTGCTGGCCCAGTTCGAGCAGGCCGGGATCGGCGTGGACGCCCTGGCCGAGCGCCTGCAGAAGGAGGGCGCCGACGCCTTCGTCAAGTCCTGGGAGGACCTGATCGGATCGATCAGCTCCGAGGCCGAGCGGCTGGCGTCGAAGGGCTAGCCGTCCTATTCCCGAAGTTCTCCCAACAACTCGGCCTCATCCCACGCTCCCCATCTTGCGGGCGCCGAAGACGACATCCGCCGGCACCCTGCCCGTCGCCAGGCGCCCGGTATGGGCGCGATCGTGGTTGCAGTAGCCCAGGTACTCGTCGAGGTCGCGGTGCAGGGCGGTGATCTTCGGCGAGCGCGAGCGCGAGAGGGCGGGGCGCCAGCACTCCTCGGGGATCGTCAGCTGCACCCGCTCGGCGCAGCCGTTTGAGTTCGGCCGCCCGGCCTTGATCTTGCGCTGGGTGGCGCCCTCGGCCTCGACCGCCTGACCGAAGAGCCTCGAGCGGAACTCCGAGCCGTTGTCCAGGCATGAAAGTCCCGGCGGTCCCGCCGCGAGGATCACGGTCCTCCGGGCAACGGGGCAGATAACGGGAGAGCAGGCAGGGCAGGCCGCTTTGCGCGATGGGCCGCGAGCCCGACCTTTCGGTGGCCGCCCCTGCGACCCGCCCGGGTGTGCCGAGAGCACGAATCCGTCTGTGTCGTTCGCCCGCCGGTTCTCCACCGCAACCCGGCAAAGGAGGACCAAGTGGGAGATATCGGCCTGGACGTCCACCGCGACTTCTGCGAGGTCGCGATTGCCGAGGAGGGCGGGGTGAGAGCCGCGGGTCGGATCGAGAGCCGTCCGGAGGCGGTCGAGCTCTTCGTCCAGAGCCTCGCAGCCGATGACCAGGTGGTGCTCGAGGCGACCTTCGGCGCGGCCGGGCGCCGCTGGCTCGCCGACGTCGAGCTGCCTGCAGGCCTCCGAGATGTTGCCCTTCTCCTCGGCGGGGCTCAGCGACTGGCCCGGCGGCGGCGTGATCGGGGTCCACGGCACCGACGAGCCGGGGCTGATCCCCGGCCGCGTCTCGCACGGCTGCGTGCGGCTGCGGAACGGTGACGTCAACCGCCTGCGGCGGCTGATGGGCCTCGGCACCCCGATCCTGATCCGCTGACAGGATCTTGGCCGGCCGCGACCGGGGACGGATAGGCTACCGTCTCGGATGTCCTCAGCGCCCGCCCCCGACCTGCGCAGCGCCGCCGCCTGGAAGGCGCTCGAGGAGCACTACGCGCAGATCGAGCCCCGCCACCTGCGCGAGCTGTTCGCCGAGGAGCCCGACCGCGGCGAGACGATGGTCGCCGAGGGTGCCGGGCTGCTGCTCGACTACTCGAAGCACCGTGTCACCGGCGAGACGCTCGGGCTGTTGCTCGACCTCGCCGGCGAGCGGGGTGTGGAGCAGCGCCGCGACGCGATGTTCGCGGGCGAGCACATCAACGTCAGCGAGGACCGCGCGGTGCTGCACGTGGCGCTGCGGATGCCGAAGGGACGCTCGCTGATCGTGGATGGCGAGGACGTGGTCAAACAGGTGCACGAGACGCTCGACCGCATGGCGGATTTCTCCAACCGGGTGCGGAGCGGCGATTGGACCGGTCACACCGGCAAGCGCATCCGCAACGTGATCAACGTCGGTATCGGCGGCTCGGATCTGGGCCCGGTGATGGCCTACGAGGCGCTGCGACACTACTCCCAGCGCGAGATGACCTTCCGCTTCGTCTCCAACGTCGACGGCACCGATTTCGCCGAGAAGACCCGCGACCTCGATCCCGAGCAGACGCTGTTCGTGATCTCCTCGAAGACGTTCACGACGCTGGAGACGATGACCAACGCCCACACCGCGCGCGAGTGGGCGCTGGCGTCCCTCGGCGACGAGGCCGCGATCGCCAGGCACTTCGTCGCCGTCTCCACCAACGCCGAGGAGGTGTCGAAGTTCGGCATCGACACCGACAACATGTTCGGCTTCTGGGAGTGGATCGGCGGCCGCTACTCGATGGACTCGGCGATCGGGCTCTCGACGATGCTCGCGATCGGATCCGAGCGGTTCGCCGAGATGCTGGCCGGCTTCCACGCGGTGGACGAGCACTTCACCGAGGCGCCGCTGGAGTCGAACCTGCCGGCGCTGATGGGCCTGCTGAACGTCTGGTACGGCGACTTCTTCGGAGCGCAGACGGTCGCGGTGCTGCCGTACGACCAGTACCTGCATCGTTTCCCGGCCTACCTGCAGCAGCTGACGATGGAGTCGAACGGCAAGCACGTCACTCTCGACGGCGCCCGCGTCGACTACGACACGGGAGCCATCTTCTGGGGCGAGCCGGGCACCAACGGTCAGCACTCCTTCTACCAGCTGATCCATCAGGGGACGCGCCTGATCCCCTGCGACTTCATCGGCTTCTACCGCTCGCTGAATCCGCTGCCGGCCGACGCCGGCGCCTCGGGCGTCGTGGGCGCGAGCCACCAGGACCTGCTGTTCTCCAACGTGCTGGCCCAGCCCGAGGCGCTCGCCTTCGGCAAGACCCCCGAGCAGGTCAAGCGGGAGGGAACCCCCGACGCGGTGGTCCCCCACCGGGTGATGGAGGGGAGCAGGCCCTCTTCGGTGATCCTCGCCGATGAGCTCTCGCCGCGCACGCTGGGAAGCCTGATCGCGCTGTACGAGCACAGCGTCTTCACCCAGGGAGCGATCTGGGGGATCGACTCTTTCGACCAGTGGGGGGTCGAGCTGGGCAAGGCCCTGGCCAGGAACATCATCCCCGAGCTGACCGCCCCCGAGGAGCCGGACCTCGGCCACGACAGCTCGACCAACGCGCTGATCCGCCGCTACCGCGCTAACCGCGCCGGCTGACGTGCGCCGTGCCCTGACAGCGGGCATCGCGCTCGAGCTGCCGGTGGCGGCGTGCGGTGAGAAGACGATTGACTCCACCCGGGCCGAGGAGACGGTGACGGGGCTGATCGCCGATGAGTCGGGTTTCGAGGCCGAGGGCATGAGCCGCCCCGAGGACGTCAAGGCCGAGGTCGGCGAGGAGTTCGAGTGCGAGTTCACCGGGCCCGAGGGCCCCTACGTCGCGTCCGTGGAGATCAGCGAGGCCGACGGCGAGGACGCCGTCTTCCAGGTGGTCTCCCGCCGCGCCGACTGAGACGAGAAAGGAGCAGCAGGTGGCCGACGAACAGCTGCAGGGCTTCAAGGAGGGCGACCTGGTCTGGGTCGAGGACGGCGACGGCCGCCATCACCCAGGCGTCTACGTCGGCGAGAACGAGGCCTCCGGCTGGTTCGGCGGCGGCCCCAGCGCCTACGTCGCCCACCCCGAGGCCCATCAGGCCGAGGTCGTCTCGACCTTCCGGATCACCCCGCGCAAGGAGGGCGAGACGCGCTAGCGACTCAGGCGCCGGGGCTGACCCCCACGACCTCGAGCCGGTCGATCGCCTCGAAGTCTCCCGGGTTGCACGTGTAGAGAGCGAGCCCGTTCGCCAGCGCCACCGCGGCGATCAGCGAGTCGAACGTTCGAGCGGCCGCCTTGCGGCCGGCTCGGCGAAGGGAGGCGCAGACGACGCCGAAGTACCGTGCCGCGGCCGAGTCCAGCGGCAGCGCCTCGAAGCTCGCCTCGGCGGTTTGCAGCTCGGCCAGGCGCCTCGATCGCTCCGCATCCTCCAGGGCGACCAGCGGGCCGACCGAGAGCTCGGCCAGCGTCACCGTGCTGATCAGCGGGGTGACGGGGAGATCCGCCGGATCGAGGGTCGGGAGGGCGATGACGACGCTCGTATCGAGCATGCCGCGGCTGTCGCCCGCGCTCACCCGGGGGGATCCGTTCTCAGGTTCTTCCACAGGTCGGGCTCGAAGAGCTCGTCGATGTCGGCACGGAAGCGCTCGTAGTCAACCGGCTCGAGGTGGCGGAAGCGCTCCACCAGCTCCCTGGAACTGAGTGGCCGGCGCGGCAGCGGCCGCAGTTCGGCGACCGGCTCTCCGTCGCGCGTGACCGTCAGGGTCTCGCCGCCGGCGACACGCTCGATCACGGCGCCACCACGGTTTCGCAGCTCTCTGATCGTCACCTTGTCCATGCGATGGTCAGCGTATCACCGGTGATACACAAGTCGCGCGGGTCTGTGCCCAGCCGATCTCAATACGATCGCGGCCGTGTCACCGACCGAGGCGATCCTTTTCGACATCGACGGCACTCTGATCGAGAGCGGGGGGGCGAGCGACCGCGCCTGGCACCGGGCCTTCTCCGAGCTGCAGGGCGTGGACGTGGAGATCGCCAAGGTGACCGGCAAGGGGGTTCCCGACCCGGCCGTCGGGCGCGAGGCCTTCGAGGCCGTGATCGGGCGCGAGCCCACGGACGAGGAGATGGAGGCGCTGATGGCCAAGCGCCTCGAGTACCTGCCAGAAGAGGTGGAGGGCTCCGAGGGCTATCGGGTGATGCCCGGCGTCGAGGCGATCCTCGACAGCCTGATCGAGGACGGGGTCCTGCTCGGCCTCGTGACCGGGAACGTGGAGCCGGCGGCCCACATCAAGCTCGCTCGGGTCAACCTCAACCGCTTCTTCTCCTTCGGCGGCTACGGCTCGGACTCGCCCGACCGCGGCGAGCTGACCAGGAAGGCGCTCGAGCGCGGCGGTCTTGTCGCCGGCCGCGAGCTCGATCCCGCCGCATGCTTCTCGATCGGCGACACCCCGCGTGACGTTGACGCCGGGCACTTCGCGGGCATCCGCGTCACCGGCGTCGCCACCGGCCGCTACAGCGTCAAGGAGCTGCTCGACGCCGGCGCCGACGCAGCGATCGATAGCTTCGAGCACGGCCTGCCCCTACTGAAAGGATGAACCGCATGGAACGAGGCACGAGTCACGGCGGCGCCTGGGCGACCTGGGTCGCCTTCGCCGGAATCATGATGATCACGCTCGGCATCTTCGACGTGCTCGGGGGCTTCACCGCCCTCGTCAGCGACGACTACTTCGCGGTCACCAAGGACGGGCTGCTGATCGAGAACTACAAGGTCTTCGGCTTCATCCACCTCGTCTTCGGCGTGCTGCTGGTCGCGGTCGGCTGGGCGCTGCTGCAGCTGCGCACCTGGGCCCGCATCACCGCGCTGGTCCTGGTCATCGCCAACGCCGCGCTCCACGTCGCCTTCCTCAACGCGCAGCCGATCTGGTCCCTGATCATGGTCGCGATCGACGTACTGATCATCTACGCGCTGACCGTCCGCTGGGAGGACGTCAAGCGCGCCGGAATGTAGGCGCGGGGCCGAGTGGACGTCGATCCGGGCCATGGCCCGGATCGACGTCCACTCGGGGTGACGCCGTAGCTCTGAATGCCTACCCGGTGAGGGTGTCCCAGCCTTCGGCTGAGCGCAGCGGCGCCAACTGCTCCTCTTCGCGGGCGCGCTCGCGCAGGGCGGGGTTCGCCTCGATCGCCAGGCGCAGCTCCTCCAGGGCGACTTCCTCCTCGCCCAGCTGAGCGCGGCAGCAGGCCAGGCGATAGCGGACGAAGGGGTGCTCCCGCTGCTCCCCCGCCTCCGTCTCCAGGATCTCGGCGGCCTCGGCCCAGTCGCCGCGCAGCATCGGGTCCTGAGCCAGGTAGATCGGCTCCCACGGCAGCGAGTGGTAGGCGCGGTCGCTCCAGCCGCCCACGGCGAGCACCACCGTGCCGTCCTCGAGCGCCTCTCCGCGGCGGCGCAGGTCGGGGTCCCGCACCAAGCAGGCCGTCCCGGCCGGCGCGTCGAGCTGCTCGTCGCCCACGAAGATCCTGGCGCGCCGGCGAGCACGATGTAGAGCTCCTCCTGGCCGGGGGACTCGACGTGGTCCTCGATCACGGCATCGCCGGCGCGCCGGCCGCGGTAGACGTTGGTGCCGAAGGCGCCTATCCCCAGCCGGCGCCGCAGCGGTAGCCAGTCGGGGGGAGCCGTCGGGGAGCGGCACGTAGTCCGCGTCGAAGACCGAGACGGTGCGGAACGGCGGCTCGTCTGCGCTCACGCGCCCATACTCCCAGCTTTCGACAATGCCGCCGGTCCCAGCGTGATACTTCCCCCGATGCCGGACCTCCCACTGCTCCTCGCCGAGTCGTCGAACCTGCTGGCGGCGCGCAACCAGATGGCGCTGACGCTCGGGTTCCACATCATCCTCGCCTGCCTCGGGGTGGCGTTCCCCGCGATCATGCTGATCGCCGAGTACCGGGGCCGCAAGCACGGCGACGAGGAGGCCCTGCTGCTGGCGCGACGCTGGTCGAAGGCGGTCGCGGTCCTGTTCGCGGTCGGGGCCGTCAGCGGCACGGTCCTCTCCTTCGAGCTGGGGCTTTTGTGGCCGGAGTTCATGGAGCGCTTCGGCGACGCCTTCGGGATCGCCTTCGCGATCGAGGGGCTGTTCTTCTTCACCGAGGCGATCTTCATCGCGATCTACATCTACGGCTGGGACCGGCTGCCCGGCTGGGCGCACTTCTGGAGCGGGGTGCCGATCGTGATCGCCGGGCTCGGCGGCGCCGCCGCGGTGGTGGCCGCGAACTCGTGGATGAATCAGCCCCAGGGCTTCGACCTCGACGCGCAGGGCAACGTCACGAACGTCTCGCCCTGGGAGGTGCTGACCAACCCCGCCGCCGGCTACGAGATCCCGCACATGATCTTCGCGGCCTACATGGTCGCCGGCTTCGGCGTCGCCTCGGTCTACGCCGTCGGCATGCTGAAGGGCCGCCGCGACCGCTACCACCGGGTCGGCTTCCTGATTCCGTTCACGGTCGCTGCGATCGCCACCCCGATCCAACTCTTCGTAGGCGACACCGCCGCGCGCGGGATCGCCGACCACCAGCCGGCCAAGTTCGCGGCGATGGAGTGCGTGTACGAGACCGGGCCCGACCAGACCGAGTACATCGGAGGCATCTGCACCGACGGCGAGGTCAAGTTCGGGATCGGCATCCCCGGGCTCGACTCGTTCCTGGTCGGCTTCAGCACCGACACCGTCGTCAAGGGGCTCGACCAGATCCCCGACGACGAGGAGCCGCAGGCGCTGACCCTGCTGCACACGTCGTTCGACGTGATGGTCGGGATCGGGACCGCGCTGATGCTGCTCGTGCTCTGGTTCGCCTGGGCCTGGTGGCGCAGGCGTGACCTGCCGGAGTCGGTCTGGTTCCTCCGGTCCTCCGCGGCCGCCGGCGTCGCCTCGGTGATCGCGCTCGAGGCCGGCTGGATCGTGACCGAGGTCGGGCGCCAACCCTGGATCGTGCAGGGCTACATGAAGGTGGAGGACGCGGTCACCGACGCCCAGGGGCTGTGGTGGGTGTTCGGCTTCACCTTCCTGCTCTACACCGTGCTCGGGGCCGGAGCGGTGATAACCCTCCGCATCCTCTCTCGCCGCTGGCGCGAGGAGGACGCGGCCGAGCCGACCGAGCCCTACTCGCCGAGGGAGAAGGGGGCGACGTGAGCGAGGCGGAGGCGGTCGCGATCGTGCTCCTGGTCGGAGCGATGATGTACGCGATCTTCGGCGGCGCCGACTTCGGCGCCGGGCTGTGGCAGCTCCGCACCCCCTCGGGCAAGCTGGGCGAGCGGGTCACGCATCGGATCGACTACTCGCTCACCCCTGTCTGGGAGGCCAACCACGTCTGGCTGATCTTCATCCTCGTCGTCACCTGGACGGGGTTCCCCGAGGCGTTCGGAGCGGTGATGACGACGCTCTACATTCCGCTGGCGCTGGCCGCCGTCGGGATCGTGCTGCGCGGGTCCAACTTCGCCTTCCGCCACGTGATCAGGGGCACCCCGCTGGCCTGGGCGACGCGGCTGTTCGCCGTCTCCTCGGTGCTGACGCCGTTCTTCATGGGCACGGTGGTCGGCGCGATCGCCTCCGGCGAGGTCCCCCCCGACGGCGGCGGCGACCCGATGGGCAGCTGGACCGGCACGCTGCCGCTGCTGATCGGCGCGATGTTCGTCGTCAGCGGCGCCTACGTCGCCGCCGTCTTCCTGGTCCGCGACGCGGGCGCCGCCGGCGAGGAGGATGTGCGCGCCCATTTCCGCCGCTGCGCCCTCGGGGCCGCGGTCGTCGCCGGCCTCGTCGCCGTGGCCGGGATCCTCGCCCTGCGCGCCGACGCCCGCTTCGTCTACGACGGGCTCACCGGACCGGGCCTGCCGCTGGTGATCGCCTCCGCGCTCGCCGGGCTCGGGGCGCTGGCTCTGCTCGTCCGCGACGCCGGCGACAGGCTCGAGGCGCGGGCGCTGCGCCCGCTCGCGGTCGGGGCGGTGGCGATGGTCGTCTGGGGCTGGGGGGTCGCCCAGCACCCCTACGTGCTGCCGCCAGAGGGCTCCGAGGGTCTGACGATCGACGCGGCGGCCGCGGCCACGGCGTCGCTGACCACGATCCTTGTCGTGTTCGGGGTCGCGGTGGTGCTGATCCTGCCCGCGATCGGCCTGCTCTACGCGCTCAGCCAGCGCAGCCTGCTCGAGTAGCGGCCACGGGGCCCGCCTCGACTAAGGTTCCGCGTCGATGAAGTGGAGGCCAGGCAAGGCGAACCCGCGGCTCGAGGATCGCCGCGGCCAGGGGGGAGGCGGCGGCTTCGGCTTCCCCGGCGGAGGCGGCGGCATGCGCCTGCCGATCCCCAGCGGGGGCGGCGGCAGGATGGGGATCGGCACGATCCTGATCGTGATCGTGCTGTTCTTGGTGCTCCGCAGCTGCGGGGGCGAGGGCGGCGGCTTCAACATCCCGAGCCTGCCCGAGCAGACGCAGGTGCCGCCGGCCCAGCAGACCGACCCCGAGGCGCCTCCGGCGCAGGGCGGTGAGGCCCAGGACCAGGGCAAGCAGTTCGTCAACTTCGTGCTCAACGACCTCGACGCCTTCTGGCTCGCCCAGTTCGAGAGCTCGGGCAGGCAGCTGCAGCCCCCCGGACTGGTGCTGTTCAGCGACGCCGTCTCCTCCGGCTGCGGCCAGGCGAGCTCGGCGACCGGGCCCTTCTACTGCCCGCTCGATCAGAAGGCCTACGTGGACCTCACCTTCTTCAACCAGCTCGACAGGCAGTTCGGGGCTCCCGGCGACTTCGCCCAGGCCTACGTGCTCGGCCACGAGTACGGCCACCACATCCAGCAGCAGCTGGGGATCGAGCAGCAGGTGCGCGACCAGAGCCAGTCGAACCCCGGCGACGCCAACGAGCTCTCGGTCCGGTTGGAGCTGCAGGCCGACTGCTTCGCCGGGCTCTGGGGCCGCTCGCTCTACGAGCAGGGCGTGCTCGAGGACGGTGACCTCGAGGAGGGGATCACCGCGGCAGAGGCCGTCGGCGACGACCGCATCCAGCAGAAGACCCAGGGCCGGATCGACCCCGAGTCCTTCACCCACGGCACCTCCGAGCAGCGCCGCACCTGGTTCCGCAAGGGCTACGACTCGGGCGACATCCAGCAGTGCGACACGTTCAGCGCCGATTCGGTCTAGCCGGGCGTCGTCAGCCTCCTGAGCGGCCCGGCCCCCGGGGCGCGCGCGGCGGAGCTCGAGCCGACCATGTCCCCGGCGCGGCGAGGGAACGCGAACGGCCGCCGGGCGAGCCCGGCGGCCGTTCGCTTACCCGAGAGGCTGGGGCCGATGGCCCCCTGCCATCAGGCGCGGATGTCCGCGGTCGCGAGCGTGGTCCCGGCGGTCTTGGCCGAGTCCTTGGAGCCGGTGCCGCGGGTGTCCGCGGAGTTGGCGTCGTCGCTGTTGCCCTTGGTCGCCCTGGTGGTCCCGGCCGTCTTGGCCGAGTCCTTCGAGCCCGTGCCCTTGGTGCGGGCCGAGTCGGCGCTGTCATCGGTGTCGGCGGTCGCGGCGGTGGTCCCGGCCGTCTTGGCCGAGTCCTTGGAGCCCGTCCCCTGGGTGGCCAGGGTGCGGCCGTCGTCGTCTACCTCGCCGGTGCCTGTGTTGGTGCCGGCGGACTTCTCCGACTTGGCGGTGCCGGTGCCGGCGGTGTTGGTCGAGGGCTCGTCGCCGTCGCTGGGGCTCTCAGAGCCCACGTCGCTGGCGGAGTCGTCCTCCTTGGCCGCGTCGCCGTCGCCGCCACCCTCACCGTCGTCGCCGCCACCCTCACCGTTGTCGTCGCCGCTCTCGCCTTCCTCGCTCTCGGACTCGGCCGAGCGCACGGCCTGGTCGTCGGTGCCGCCCTGGGCGGTGTTGGCCCAGATCAGAGGCACGGACATCAGGAACAGCGCCGCGAGCAGCAGCGTCACGGACTTGCGCAGCGGGGAGGGCCCGCCGCCGGCGAGCTCGTTGCCCTCCGCGAGATTCAGGAACGCGCGCGACGCTCCACCGGGGTCACGAGCTCCCTTCGGATGCTCTTGGTCGGACATCGCGATTCCTCTCTTCGGTCGGTTTCGTTGCCGGGCGGTAGCCCGCGTCCAGTTTCGGACCCGCCTGGTTAAGAGATCGTTCAGCCGGGGTAAGGCCTTGGCCCTGGATCCCGGAATGGACGTTCGGACGAGGCGCTCAGGCGACGGTGCGCCCACGGCGGCTGAGCGTCAGCTTCGCCGGCAGCGCCGCGATCAGCGGTTCCAGCCGCTCGGCGACATCGGCGGCGCTGGGGCGGTCGGCGGGATCGGGGGCGAGGGTGTCGCCGATCAGCTCGCGAAAGGCGGCGGGCAGCTGTGGGGGCAGCTCGGCAGGGGCCTTGACGAGTTGCGGGAAGCGCAGCTCGGGATCCTCGCTGTCGCGGTCCTGCTCAGCGCGCGGAAAGGGGCGCTCGCCGGCGGCGGCGTGGAACAGGGTGGCACCCAGGCCCCAGACGTCGGATGGGGGTCCGATCTCGCCCTCGTAGCCCTCGGGGTCGCACTGCTCGGGGGGCATGTAGGCGTCGGTGCCGATCGGGCGCCGCACCCGGGCGGCGCGATCGAGGCTGCGCGCGATGCTGAGGTCGATCAGCCGGGGCGGGACGCCCATGATCGTGTTGTCGGGCTTCACGTCCAGGTGCACCCAGCCTTCGGCGGCCATGTAGTGCAGCGCGCCCGCGAGGTTGAGCGCGAGCGGCAGCAGCTGCTGCATCGGCAGGGCCCCGCCGCGCTTGATCAGACGGCGCAGCGAGGGACCCTCGAGATGCTCGATCAGCAGGTGGGGATGGGGACCGTCGGTGACGGCGCCGAAGCCGCGGACTATCACCGGGTGAGCGAGCGCGGCCAGCACCTCGGCCTCGGTGGCGACGTCCTTGCGCGCGCGCTCGTCCTCGGCCTGGTCGGGGCGCACCACCTTTGCGACCAGGATGGAGTGCATGTGCTCGTCCCAGACGAGGTGCACCTCGTACATGTTCCCGCCCCCGATCGCCTTCAGGATGGTGCGCCCGGGCGCGATCTCGTGGCCCTCGGGGAACTCCCAGCTGGCGTTGCTCACCCGCGAATGGTCGCACCCGGAGGGGTTGGAGCGGGCAAGGCCACGGAGAACGCGACTGCCCTGGGCTAAGTTGAAGCCATGCGTTGCCCTTCCTGCGGCGATGAGAACCGCGAGGGAACGAGGTTCTGCGACTCGTGCGGGGCCGAGCTTGTGGCGCGCGAGACCGAGCGGGAGAGGCCGGCGGCGGAGGTTCTGCCCTCCGACGTCCCCGCGGAGCTTGCCCGCGGCCGCTACCGGGTTCGCAGCTTCCTCGGGCAGGGAAGCCGAAAGCGGGTCTACCTGGCCGAGGACTCGGCCTCGGGCTCCGAGGTCGCCGTTGCCCTGTTCGACACCGAGGGCGAGCGCGCCGAGCAGCCGCTCGCACAGCAGTACTACGCGCGCCGTCCGCGACCTCCGCATGGACATCCCAGGCGTCCAGCCCGCCTCATGCGCCCTCAACCTGTTCTCGCCGACCTCGAAGGCGGAGCGGGTCGAGGTCTTCGCGGCGGGCGCGAGCGGTCCGTTCGCCGCGCGCGTGACCGGGGGCGCGATCCTGTCGGACTCCGTGCTGCGGGCCAGTGGCGATTTCGCCGTGGCCGTCGCCAGCGCCGGAAGTGGCGGCACTCTGCGCAACGTCACCGCCATCGCGTCGGGATCCGACTCCACGGGGCTGTTCACGAACGCGGTCTATCAGGGCGCGGCCCCGGTCCAGACGATCACGGCGCAGAGCTCGATCTTCCGCGGCGACAACTACGGCATCGACGTCCAGGGCGACGGCAGCCACACCGTCTCCGTCGAGACCGACCACTCGATCACGTGGGACCTGAATTGGGCGATCCTCCCCGACGCGACCATCAGCGGGGACCCGCAGACCCCGACGCCGCTGTTCGTGAGCGGGACCGACTTCCACCAGCTCGCCGGCTCGCCGACGGTCAACGCCGGCGCCGCGGTTGCCGGCCTCAGCGCGACCGACCTGGACGGGCAGGCGCGCACCGTCGGCTCGCCCTCCGACATCGGCGCCGACGAGTACGTCCCCCCGGACCCGCCGGCGGCCCCCCAGCAGCCCGGCGCCAAGAAGAAGAAGGGCAAGAAGGGCAAGAAGCGCAAGGGGAAGGCATCCGCCAAGAAGAAGTGCAAGAAGCGAAAGGGCAAGAAGCGCCAGCAGCGCCGAAAGGGCAAGAAGCGCCAGCAGCGCCGATCCGGGCTTCTTCCTAGTCTTCGCGGATGCTCTCGGCCCTCCTCGCCGGCGCGCTGATCGCCGCCGCCTCGCTCGTCTGCGGCCAGGCGGTGATGGTCGCCTCCGGCCGCGCGCGCTATTCGGCGGTCTCGCCGGCGGCCGGGCTCTCGGTGCTGCTGGTCGTCTGCGGGATCGCGATCAAGCTGCCCGGGCACGGGACCACCGCGGCCGTCGCCGCCGGGCTGGCGATCGCGGCGTCGCTATGGGTGCTGCACCGCGAGCGCGACGGCCTCGGCGAGATGCCCGTCTGGGGGATCGCCTCGGCCGCGATCGCGGTGCTGCTGGTCTCGATCCCGTTCCTGACCTCGGGCCGCGTCGGGATCCTCGGCCAGGGGCTGGTCAACGACGACATGGCCTCGCACCTGCTGTTCACCGAGTGGGCCGACACGCGCGAGGGCCCGGCGCCGGACCTGATCGCCGACGGCTACCCGCTCGGCCCGCACGCGGTCGTCTCGGCGACCTCGAAGATCGTCCCCGGCGCCGACCTGGTCGAGACCTTCGCCGGCCTCACCGGCGCGATCGCGGCGCTGGCGGCGCTGACCGCGTTCGGCGCCCTCGGCGGCGTGCGGACGCGGCTGCGGGTACCCGCAGCCGCTCTCGCCGCTCTGCCCTACCTCGGCACCGCCTACCTCGCGCAGGGCGCCTTCAAGGAGCCGATGCTGGCGCTTTCACTCGTCGGCTTCGCGCTCTGCCTGCCTGCCCTGCGCAAGAGCTGGAACGGGCTGCAGCCGACTTACGTCTCGACTCTGCCGGATCGCGGCCGCTCCTGGATTCGCAGGCAGGCGAGGCTGGCGATCCCGGCGGGCGTGATCGCCGCCGGCGCGATCTACAACTACAGCTTCCCGGGCCTGGCCTGGCTCGCGGTCGCGCTCGCGGCCTGGGCCCTGCTGATCGCCTGGCGAGACCGCGGGAAGCGCCAGGGCCTGGACCTGCGCAACCGCCTGCGCTGGGGGACGCCGGTGCTGGTGGCCGGATGCGCGATCCCGCTGGCGGCGGCGCTGCCGGAGCTGCTCAACCTTGTGCGCTTCGCCGGCTTCGAGGCCTTCAACCCGAGCGGGGAGGGCGGCAACACCGGCTTCGGCAACCTGCGCCAGGCGCTGAACCCTCTGGAGGCGCTGGGAGTCTGGCCCTCGAGCGAGTTCCGGATCGCGCCCAAGAACTCGAGCACCCCCGAGCTCGCCTTCTACCTCGGCGGCCTGCTGGGCCTCGTCGCCTTCTCCTGGGGGCTCGGCCGCGCCGTCGCCCGCCGCGAGGAGGCGTTGCCCGCGGCGCTCGCCTCGGCCGCGGTCGGCTACCTGGCCGCACTCGCGGTCGGCACCCCCTACACCCAGGCCAAGGCCCTCGCCGTGGCCGCCCCGGTCGTGATGTTGATCGCGCTGCGGGGCCTGCTCTCGGCGGACTCGCTCGCGGGCGAGAGCGAGAAGGCCGCGAAGTGGTGGCCGCCCGAGCCGCTGCGCCCGCTGCTGCGCTGGGGCGTCCCGGCCCTGACCGCCGCCTTTGCGGTCGCAGCGCTGTTCTCGACCCTGCTGCCGCTGCGCCAGTCGGCGGTGGGGCCGACCGCGACCGCCGAGCGCCTGATCCGCGACTTCCGGCCGAGCCTGCAGGGGCAGGACGTTCTCTTCCTCGGTCGCGACAACTTCATCTCCTGGGAGCTGCTGGGCTCCGAGGTCTACACGCCGATTCGCAACCCCTATGACACCGAGCCGGTCTGGTCGCTCTACCGGGCGACCCCGATCAACGCCAAGTTCGACTGGGACAACGTCCCTCCCGACCTGCCCGACGATCGTCGCTCCCTCGCCGACTTCGACTGGGTGATCACGACCAGCGCCGCGTTCAACAGCGAGGCGCCGCCCGAGTTCCGCCCCGCCGAGCGCAGCGGGGACTTCGTGCTCTGGGAGCGGGTCGCCCCGACGCCGCCGCCGGGAGAACCCGGTGGCCGCCTCACCCTGCGGGAGCCGATCTACCCGGGTGCGACGGTGGACTGCTCGGACACCGCCACCGCGGCCCTCTCGAAGCTGGGGGGCACGGCCACGGCGTTGCCGTTGGCGCCCGTCATCGGCCAGGCCTGGGAGCCGAGCCCCGACATCACCGATGCCGGCGCCGCCGTCGAGCAGCTGCGCCTGCGTAGGGGCGGGTGGATCCTCTCGATCCAGTACGCGAGCACCCAGAGCTTGACGGTCAGCGCCCCCGGCGCCTCGTGGGAGCTGCCGGCCAACCTCACCTTCAGGGGCCCGGCGCCCTACTACCCCCTCGGCGAGTACACGGTCGGGGGCGCCGCCGAGGACGTGCGCTTCGAGGCGCGAGTGCAGCGCCCCCCGCTGCTCGGCCGCCTGCTCGGGACCGAGAGCCGGGCCTACCTCGGGCGGATCACCGCGGTGAGGGCCGGGGCCCGCGAGCGGCTGGCGCTGAGCGCGGCCTGCGGCCGCTACCTGGACTGGTTCACCGCGCCCGGAGCTTCCGAGCGGGAGCTCGCAGCGATCGAGGGGCCGACACCCGAGGAACCCGAGGAGGAGTGATGCCGCGGCTGTGGCTGATCGCGACGGCGATCATCGTCATCTGCTGTCTCGCGTCGATGGTGATCGCCGTCACCAAGCTGACGTAGCACGGTCCGAGGCGGTCTCAGTCCAAGCGGCGATGGCCGCGCAGGCCGCCGCCGCCGACAGGCCGTGCCCCTGATGCACGGCCCGAGGCGGTCTCAGTCCAAGCGGCGATGGCCGCGCAGGCCGCCGCCGACAGGCCGTGCCCCTGATGCACGGGGCGAGGCGGTCTCAGTCCAAGCGGCGATGGCCGCGCAGGCCGCCGCCGCCGACAGGCCGTGCCCCTGATGCACGGGGCGATAGGATCGCGGCGCAATCGACCTGCAGGCGGACCAGGAGACTGAATGTTCGACCGCATCGTTGTTGGCACCGACGGCTCGGAAACCGCGGCTCAGGCGGTCAAGACCGCGATCGAGCTGGCCAAGCTGAACAAGGCGAAGCTCGAGATCGTCAGCGCCTACGAGCCCGTGCCGCAGTCCCAGCTGCGCGAGGAGGGCGAGGGCATCAGCGGTGACGTCAGCCACGTGGTCAACCCCCGCGAGGAGGTCAGCTTCGTGCTGGACAAGGCGGCGGCCGAGGCGAAGAAGGCCAAGGTCGACGTCGTCACCCACCCGCGCGAGGGAGACCCCGCCGACGCCATCCTCGACGTCGCCGAGGAGAACAAGGCGGACCTGATCCTGGTCGGCAACAAGGGCATGACCGGAGCGCGGCGCTTCCTGCTCGGCAGCGTGCCGAACAAGATCTCCCATCACGCCCCCTGCGACGTCTGGATCGTCCGCACGACCTAGCGGCTGTCAGGCCGCCCTCCGTGGGAGCAAGGGCGAAGCCCGCGGCGACTAGTGCCGGTGGCCGCTACAGCCGCGGCCTGATGGCGAAGCCCGCGCCCTAGCAGCCGGGAGCCCGCGTGCCCACGGCGCGCGCCGCGTCGATCAGGCCGGCGCCGAAGCTGACCGAATCATACGCCTGGCCCAGCTCGCCGGCGCCGCTGCGGGCGGTGGCCTCGAGCTGGCACTCGACTCGCGCCGGCTTCGGGCGCTTGGGGCCGAGCACGCGGCTCGCGATCACCATCGCCGCGACCCCGCTGACGTGGGCGGCCGCCATCGAGGTGCCCTCGTAGTCGGAGGGGTAGCCGAAGCGCGTGAAGCCGGGGCCCGAGAAGGTGAGCTGGAAGATTGGTTCGCCGCGGCCGAACAGCGGGTCGTTGTCCCCGCAGACGCCCAGCCGCGGGTAGCCGCCGCCCGGGGCGACGAGGTCGAGGCCATCGCCGGTGCGGGAGTCGTTCGCGAGGCAGGCGTCCTTGGTCGTGCGCCCGACGCCGATCACCTTCGGGGCGCGGGCGGGGTAGGCGACCGGCTCGCCGTTGGTGTTGCCGGCGGCGGCGACCACGACCGCCCCGCGCTTGGCGGCGAACTTGATCGCCTCGCAGACGCTCTTGACCTTCGAGCATGAGTCGACCGCCGCGCCGAACTCGAAGCTGAGGTTGATCACGTCGGCGCCGCGCTTGGCGGCGAAGCGGATCCCCTTGGAGATGTCGCTGGCGGTGCCGAACCCCTGCGCGTCGAGAACCCGCACGGGGATGATCTGGGTCTTCGGCACCAGCCCGGTGAGCCCGAGCTTGTTGCCCGTGCGCTCGGCGATCGTGCCGGTGACGTGGGTTCCGTGCCCGTCGCGGTCGAGCGGCAGCCCGTGTCCCTTCTTGCCCTTCGCGGGGTTGACGAAGTCCCTGCCCCAGACGAACTGTCCCGCCCCGAAATCCGGGCTGCGCTTGAAGCCCGGCTTGCGGGTGGTGAAGGCGACCCCGGTGTCTGCGACGGCGACCCGCGTGCCCTTGCCGAGCGAAGCGCCGCGCTTCCTCAGCTTCTTCCAGGCGCCGATCGCGTTGATCCCTCCTCGCGCCTCGAAGGCGAGCGGCGCGGCGGACTGCCCGCACCGCGAGCCGCAGGGCAGGAAGTTCCACTGGGTCAGCCGCCAGTCCCCGGCGGTCGAGGACAGTCCGTAGTCGTTGGGGACAGACGAGGTGTGGGCGATGTAGTTCGGGACCGCGTAGGCGACCTGCGGCCGCTCGCGCAGCTCGCGGACGCCCTCGCCGACCCCGACCGCGGGCGGCAGCTCGACCAGCTTCTGGCGGCCGTCCTCGAGCCCGACGATGACCTCGCCGGGCACGAACTCGGGAGCTTCGGGCGCCCCCTCGGCCGGGGCGGATGCGGCCATGGTCGCGCTCACCGCGAGGGCCAGGGGGATTGTCGCCAGCAGTCGTCGCATCTCCGATTCGGTTTTGACGCACGAGACCGGCGGCTGCCGGTCACTGTGTGAACACGATAGAGCGGGCGAAGTTCCACTCCGGCGCCTCGCGGCCGCGTCCGGCCCGTCCCCTTCGCGTCGTTGCCCGATACTCCGGCGATGGCCGATCGGATCACTCGCGAGCGCGACGAGCGGCTGATGCGGGTCGCGCTGGAGCACGCCGAGCGCGCCGCCGGGCACGGCGACGTGCCGATCGGCGCCGTGATCGTGCGCGGCGAGGAGCTGCTGGGCGCCGCCGGCAACGAGCGCGAGCTGCGAGCCGACCCGACCGCCCACGCCGAGGTGCTGGCGCTGCGCGAGGCCGGGCAGAGGCTCGGCGGCTGGCGCCTGCCCGGGACGACTCTCTACGTGACCTTGGAGCCGTGCGTGATGTGCGCGGGGGCGATCTCGCTGGCGCGCGTCGCGCGGGTCGTCTACGGCGCCGCGGACCCCAAGGGAGGCGCCGTCGGGGGGGTGTTGGATGTCTACGCGGGTCCCTCCTCGGCCGCCCTCAACCACCGCCCCGAGGTGGACGGCGGAGTGCTGGCGGGGGAGTCGGGATTGCTGCTCCGGGGCTTCTTCGAGTCCCGGCGCTCATAAGATGGGCGCTGTGAGCAGGAGGACCTGGTGAGCGAGATCGACCGCAGCTGGCTGCGCGAGCTGATGAGCCGCGAGCTGGCGAGCTTCCGCGAGTCCAACCCGCGCTCGTTCGAGATCTTCGAGCGCTCCCGAACGTCGCTGCTGGACGGGGTGCCGATGAACTGGATGGTGCGGTGGCCGGGCGAGTTCCCGGTCTACGTAGCCGAGGCCTCGGGTGCGCACTTCAGCGACGTCGACGGCCATACCTACGTCGATCTCTGCCTCGGCGACACCGGCGCGATGGCCGGCCACAGCCCCGAGCCGGTCGTCCGCACGCTCTCCGAGCAGGCGGCGAAGGGGATCACGACGATGCTGCCGGCCGAGGACGCCGGCTGGGTGGGCGAGGAGATGGGGCGGCGCTTCGGCCTGCCGCTGTGGCAGTTCTCGCTGACCGCGACCGACGCGAACCGCTGGGCGATCCGCCTCTGCCGCCAGATCACCGGCCGCCCCAAGATCCTGGTCCAGAACTGGTGCTACCACGGCTCGGTCGACGAGACCTTCACCCAGCTGGCCGAGGACGGGACGACGGTGCTGCCGCGCGAGGGCAACATCGGCCCGCCCGTGGACCCCGCCGAGACGACCCGCGTGGTCGAGATCAACGACACAGACGCGCTCGAGCGCGAGCTCGCCCACGGCGACGTCGCCTGCGTCCTGGTCGAGCCCGCGCTGACCAACATCGGCATCGTGCTGCCGGATCCCGGCTACCACGACGCCCTGCGCGAGCTGACCCGGAGGCACGGAACGCTGCTGATCATCGACGAGACACACACGATCTGCGCGGGCCCGGGCGGCTACACCAAGGCCCACGGCCTGCAGCCGGACCTGCTGACGATCGGCAAGACGATCGGGGGAGGCATCCCGATCGGCGCCTACGGCTTCACCACCGAGTTGGCCGAACGGATCGGCGACGCGATCGAGGAGGAGCTCTCGGACGTCGGCGGCATCGGCGGCACTCTCGCCGGCAACCCGCTGTCGCTGGCGGCCGCCCGGGCCTGCCTCGGCGAGGTGCTGACCGACGACGCCTTCGAGCGCATGATCGCGCTCGGCGAGCGCTTCACCGACGGCGTGCAGTCGGTGATCGACGAGCACGGCGCCCCCTGGCACGTGACCCGCCTCGGCTGCCGCGCCGAGTACCTGTTCAGCCCCGAGGTCGCCCGCGACGGCGCGCAGGCGGCGGCCTCGGGCGACGCCGAGCTCGACCGCTACATGCACCTGCACGCGCTCAACCGCGGCATCCTGCTCACCCCCTTCCACAACATGGCGCTGATGAGCCCGGCCACGACCGAGGCCGACGTCGACCGTCACACCGAGATCTTCCGCGAGGGCGTCGGCGAACTCGTCGCGGGACCCGGCTAGCTGCCCGACTCACCGGCCTCCTCCGGCGTCCGAGCTGCGTTTGTCCGGCTATGCGCGACAAACGCATCCAGGACGGACAGCGGAGAGGGTGGGATTCGAACCCACGAGGCAACTTTCATCGCCCACTCGCTTTCCAAGCGAGCTCCTTAAGCCACTCGGACACCTCTCCGGGCGACCGTGACTATAGAAGCCGGGGCGCTGCGATCGGCGGGGTCCTGGCGGCCGCCCCCATCAGTCGCGGCCGCAAGCGGCCGCTCGAAAGCCTGCGGCCTGGCGACCCCTACTCGATGAAGTAGAAGGGGTTCGGGAGCTTGAAGCTGCGGTCGGCGTAGCCGCCGGCCAGGTCGCTCTCCTGGTCACCGACGTTGGCGATGATGCGGTAGCCCTGGCTCTCGATCTCGGCCCGGGCGCCGGACTTGAACGGGATCGTCTCCTCGTCGCTCGGCTTCATGTAGAAGCCGGCCGGGTCGATGTAGCCGACGTCGCTCAGGTTCTGGGCGCTCAGGCCCTGCAGGCTCGGGAGCCGGCCCGTGACGAAGAAGACGGCGATGTTCATCTGCCTGGCGCGCTGGTAGATAGCGAGCGTTGGCGCGATCGCCGGCGAGTCCGCCTCGTTGATCGCGACCACGAGCGCCGCCCCGGCCGCCGCGAAGTCGGAGTCGTTCAGCCCTGGTAGTTCGAGAGCGAGGTCTCGTCGATGTCGAGCACGATCGCGAGGCGCTTGCTGCACTTGCGAGCTCCCGAGTTGGTCTTCTTCTTCTTGGCACAGCCCCTGCGGAAGGCTCAGCTGCGCAGCGCCCTGGCCTGCCGGACCATGAAGCTGAGCGCCTCGGCGCCGACCGCCTGCAGGTCCGAGGCGTAGGCGCCGCTGTCGTGGTAGCCGCGCACCGATGGCACGAACTCCCCGACCCCGAGCGTCCCGTGCGAGCCGATCCGGGGCAGGCCGACGCCCGTGGCACGGATCGAGTGGGGCGGGTCGGGGGCGTACCTGGCGGGCTTCGGCGGTTTCTTGGCGGCGACCACGAGCACGCTCGCGCCCAGCACGGCTCCCGCCGCGACCAGCGCCAGTCCCTTGGTGGTGCGCCTCGCTCGTCCCATCCCGCGGCGGCATCCTAGTCGCAGGCCGACCCGCAGAGCAAGCGCGCCAGCCGCGGATGGCCTCGGCTAGGATCGCCCCGTGGCCACCTGGAACGTCTACCTCGCGGGCGAGATCCACAGCGACTGGCGCGAGCAGATCGCGGCGGGCGCGAAGCAGGCCGGCCTCGACGTCGCCTTCAGCTCGCCGGTCACCGACCACTCAGCCTCTGACGACGCCGGCGTCGCCATCCTCGGCGACGAGCCCGATTCCTTCTGGAAGGACCACAAGGGCGCCGGCGTCAACGCGATCCGCACCCAGACGCTGATCCGCAACGCCGACCTGGTCGTGGTCAGGTTCGGTGAGAAGTACAAGCAGTGGAACGCGGCCTTCGACGCCGGCTTCGCCGCAGCGCTCGGCAAGCCGATCGTGACCCTGCACCCGCCCGAGCACGACCACACGCTGAAGGAGATCGACCGCGCCGCCCAGGCGACCGCCGAGTCCCCGGAGCAGGTCGTCGAGATCCTCCGCTACGTGCTCGAGGGCCAGCTCGCGCGGTGAGGGGCCGGGGCTGATGGCGGCCGAGTGCCTCTGCGGCTGCGGGCGCGAGGTGGCGTTCCGCTGGCGCCCCGTCAACACCCGCGGCCGCGACCTGCGGGCGACGGTGACCGAGATCAAGAAGACCCCGGGCCGGGGACGCAGCCTCGCCGACCGCGGGTACGTGAAGGAGGTCAACCGCGCCTGCGAGAAGCTCGCCGAGGCGGTCCACGAGCAGCTCCCCGCCGACAACGACCTCGAGCGCGAGACGCGGGACCTGCTGAAGAAGTACAGGGAGCGCTACGGCAAGCCGGGTTTCTCGCTCGGCCGCTGGCAGATCGCCCGCCGCTGAGCGCTTTCGGGCCGGTCCTAGCGAAGCCCCAGCAGCAGCCGCAGCGCCGCCTCGACTCCCTCGATCTCGTCGGGCCCCAGCCTGCCCACCCGCTTGCCGAGGCGGCCGCTGTCGACGGCCCGGAGCTGCTCGCAGAGGACGAGCGTCGGCTGGCGGCGGATGGTGACGGCGGGGTGGAAGTCAGCGGCCGGCGCGCTCCTCGACGTCGGCGCGACCACCACCGTCGAGAGCGGCATCAGGGAATCGGCCTGGAGCACGACCCCATAGCGCTTGCCCCGCTGCTCGTGGCCGCGTGCCTCGCGGCCGAGCCGCAGCTCGAAGACGTCACCACGGTTCACTGAGCTCGTCCATCACCGCTTGAATCTCCGCGACCTCGCGCCGGTACGTGGGGTCGGACGCGACCCGCTCAGCCTGCCGGCGCAGCGTCTCCCCCTGCTGCGCGGAGGAGAGCAGGGCCTCCCTGATCGCCTCCGAGCGGCTCCTGCCGCCGGCTTCCAGGCGCCGCAGCGCGCGCAGCGCCTCCTCGTCGAGCCGCACCGAGATCGTCTTCGTCATCTTCGCCAACGTAATACGAAGTGTAATACGCAGGACGCGTGAATCGAAACGAATCGGTGTCGCTAGCCTTGCTCTTTCCGGAGGGGTGCCGGAGCGGTTGAACGGGGCGGTCTCGAAAACCGTTAGGGGCCTTCGGGTCCCTCGTGGGTTCGAATCCCACCCCCTCCGCTTTCGGCTGCGAGTCGCTGCGCCGCATCGTGCTTCTGACGCTGCCACGCCGTGAAGGGAGCGCAGACGGTTCGTCGGCCCGAAAGCCGCGCGCCGGCCGCCGAAGCCGCCGTTCAGAGCTCGTCGATCAGAGCGGTGACCCTGCGCTCGATCTCGTCCCGCGTGGCCCGGACCTCCTCGATCGGCCTGCCCTTCGGGTCGTCGAGCCCCCAGTCCAGGTAGCGCCTGCCCGGGATGGAGGGGCACTCGTCGCCGCAGCCCATGGTTACGACGACGTCGGCCCACTCGGCGTCGGCGCGCTCGAGCTTGCGTGGGACCCGGCCGGCGAGCTCGATGCCGAGCTCGCACATCGCCTCGACCACCTCGGGGTGGAGCCGCTCGCCCGGGGTCGTTCCGGCCGAGCGCGACTCGTGCCGTCCCCCGGCCGCGCGCTCGAACAGCGCCTCGCTCATCTGCGAGCGGCCCGCGTTGTGAAGGCAGACGAAGAGGACGTTCGCCATCAGCGGGCCTCGACCGCCTCGCGCCGAGGCTGCCGCTCGCCCCTGACGAGCCGGCAGGCGAGTGCGCCGGCGGCGGCGCGGTGGCCGAGGGACACGTCGCGATCCATGCGTCGATGCTAAGGCTTGACGAACTTCGATTCAATCGATATACGTATATTGATGAGCGTCGATCTGGAGTTGGCCCCGAAACGCAAGCGCCCCGCCGGCGAGCCCTGCTGCGAACCGGTCGCCCACCCCGATATCGAGCGCGAGCAGGCCGAGCGCATGGCCCGGACAGCCAAGGCGCTGGGCGACCCGATCAGGATGCAGCTCGTGGATGTGCTGCGCAGGCACGCCGGCAAGGTCTGCGTCTGCGAGCTCGTCCCCCTCTTCGACCTCTCCCAGCCGACCGTATCCCACCACCTCAAGGTGCTGCGCGAGGCGGGCATCGTCGGCTGCGAGCGCAAGGGTTTATGGGCCTACTACTACGTCAACCCCGAAGCATTGGAGGAAGTCCGCCGATGGCTGAAGTGACGACCTCGAGCTGCTGCGCGTTCGAAGCCCAGGAGGCCTGCTGCGAGCCCGAGGCGAAGGACGAGTGCCGCGGGGCCGGCGACGGCAGCTGCGGCTGCGGGGCGAGCGCACACCGCGGCGAGCCCGACGGATCCGCCGTGCGGGAGCGGGTCCGCGAGCGCTAGCCCGCGTCGCGGATCGCGCGCTCGAGCTCGGCCTTGGTCATCTTCGAGCGGCCCTCGATCCCGAGCTCCTTCGCGCGCTCGTACAGCTCTGCCTTGCTGGGGGCGCCGGCGGCGCCGTTGGCCGAGCCCGCGGAAGGGGCGGGGCTCGCCGAGCTCGGCTTCGCGGCCGGGGCGGGTCCGCCCGGGCGTCGCGGTGCCTCGGTCGGAGGGAGATCGAGTGCGGGGGCGGGGCCCTGCCCATTGCCCGCCGAGCGCAAGAGGCGCCAGATGGCGTAGCCGGCGCCCGCCAGCGCCGCGGCCTTCAGCAGCTTCGACACGCCTCCAGCCTACCCAGCCGCGGCCGGCTCGTGCTCGGGAGCTAGCGCGGCGCGGCGCCGTCGTTCAGGCGCGCGAACATCTTGCGCTGGGACTTGTAGAGGCCGGGGAACTCGGCGTAGAGGCGCTCGTAGGCGGCGTGGTTGGCGGGATCGGGCTTGAAGGTGCGCTCGACTCGGACCAGCTCGCGGACCTGGTCGCGCTCGATCGCGCCCAGGATCAGTCCCGCGAAGAGGCCGGCGCCGCGGAGGTTGGTGTGAAGCGGCTCGGCGACCCGCTCGATCGTGCGGTCCATGACGTCGGCGTGGATCTGGCACCAGAGGTCGGCGACGGCGCCGCCGCCGAAGATGCGCAGATGGTCGAGACGGCCGCCCGCGAATCCCTCGACCGCGTCGTGCAGCCAGCGGCTGTTGTAGGCGACGCCCTCGAGCACGGCGCGAATCAGGTCGGCGTTGGTGGTCTCGACGGAGAGGTTGTGCCAGCCGCCGCGGGCTCCGCGGTCGTCCACGGGGGAGCGCTCGCCGGCGATCCAGGGCGTGAAGATGACGCCGCCGCTCCCCGCCGGCGCGTCCGCGGCGTCCGCGATCAGGTCCCCGAACGACCTCGGTTCGCGGGCGGCCAGCGCCTCGCGCGCCCAGAGCAGGGCGAGGCCCGCGGCCTCGTGGTTGTTGACGACCAGGTAGCTCCGAGAGTCGAGCCCCGGGACGGTCGCGATCGAGTGCTGGATGTCGGTCTTCTTTCGCGTGGTCACCAGCGAGATCCACGAGGTGGTCCCGATCGGCATGTGGGGCTCGCCCTCCCGGATCGAGCCGGCGCCGAGAGCCGCCGAGTGCAGGTCGGGGATCCCGGTCGTCACCTGAACCTCGGGGCCCAGGCCGAGCGCCGAGGCGACCTCGGGGCGGAGCGGGCCGATCACCGACCCCGTCGCCTGCAGCGGCGCCAACTTCTCGGCCGGCAGACCGGTGCGGCGAAGCAGGCGGCGGTCGTAGGCGAGGCGGTCGAGGTGGCGGTTGTCGGTGAGCCACGCGCCGATCATCGAGGCGGGGGTGGCGCTCGCCCTGCCCGTCAGGCGCAGCGTCAGGTAGTCGACCGGCTCCAGGTACCAGCGGGCGCGGGCGGCGATCCCGGGCATCTCGCGCTCGATCAGCAGCATGTGGGCGAGCGGGTCCCCGCCCTGGTTGGAGGGGATGCCCGCGGTGAGCCTGATCCAGAGCGCCAGGGCGCGCGGCGAGTAGCCCATCAGCGGTCCCCCGACGACCTCGCGCGCGTGGGGGCCGCCGCGGGTGTCGAGCCACATCACGCAGGGCCCGACGGGCTCTCCGCCCTCGTCGGCGGGGACCGTGCTCGCCCACTGGCTGGTGCAGGAGACCGCGGCCACGCGGCTCGCGTCGACGCTCGCGAGCGCCGAGCGCGACAGCTCCAGCACCAGCTCCCACCAAGCGGACGCGTCCTGGACGGCGCCGCCGCCCTCGAGGCGCTCGGTCTGCAGCGGCCGCTCCTCGAACGAGTGCACCTCGCCCGCCATCGAGACGACGCCCAGCTTCAGGGCGCTGCTGCCCAGATCGACGGCGAGGACCAGCTCGTCCGGCGAGCGCCCCCGGCCCGTCAACTCTCGGGAACTGCCTGTTGCGCGTCGAGCAGCCGCTCCATCACCGAGCGGATCATGCCTTCCGCGTCGGGGTTGAGCCCACCGGGGACGCCCCCGTAGAGCGCCGCCGACTCGGCCGGCTCGTCACCGCGCTCGCGCGCATAGGCGACGGCGTCGGCGAGGTCGGCCGCGAAGGCGTCGGTGACGCCGGGCTGGAGCTGGGGGCGGGTGACCGCGAAGTGCAGGGCGTTCGGGTACTGGAGCCCGTTGAAGCGCCAGCCCCGCCGCTTCATCTCGTCGTTGACGTGGTAGATGTCGAACTCGTCGGAGGTGAAGGCGAAGAGGAAGGTCGGCTCGCCCAGGATGCGCAGCTCGGGGTGGGAGCGGACCGCGTCCCGCATCGCCGCCGAGGCCTCGAAGATCCCCCTCGCGTAGCCGCGGTATCCCGCGCGGCCGATCGTCACCAGCGAGGCCCAGGTCGCCGCCAGCAGCCCGTCAGAGCGCGAGCCCTCGATCCCCGGCGAGAAGTACTTGCCGCCGCTCCAGTCGGGCTGGAAGAAGTAGGCGTGGTTGCGAAGCTCGCGATCGCGGAAGAGCACCGTCGAGCTGCCCTTGAGCCCGTAGCCGTACTTGTGGGTGTCGGCGGAGATGCTGGTGACGCCGGGCAGGCGGAAGTCGAACGGGGGCACGTTGTAGCCCAGCTCCTCGCCGAAGGGCAGGATGAAGCCCCCCAGGCAGCCGTCCACGTGCATGCCGGCGCCGCGCTCTAGCGCCAGCTCCGCCAGCTCGGAGATCGGGTCGATCGTGCCGTAGCCGTAGTTGCCGGCCGAGCCCACGATCGCGACCGTGCTCTCGTCGATCAGCTCGGCCACGTCGGCCGGACGGACCAGCGTCGTCTCGGGATCGACCTCGACCCGCCGCAGCTCGATCCCGTAGAGGTGGCAGGCCTTGTCGAAGGCGGGATGGGCGGTCTCGGGCTTGACGATGTTGGGACGGTCGATGCCGCGGCACTCGCGCCCGTGCTCGCGGTAGACCAGCATCGCCTGGCCGATCGAGCCGGTCCCGCCCGAGGTGACCATCCCCGCCGGGGTCGCGTCGGTGACCTCGCCGGCGTTGAAGAGGTCGAGCACCATGGCGATGATCTCGCCCTCGAAGCGGGTGGCGCTGGGGCACATGTCGCGCTGCAAGGCGTTCTGGTGGGCGAACAGCCCGAACGCCTCCTTGAGGAAGGCGTAGTGGTCGCGGTCGCCGCAGTACATCGTCCCCGAGCAGCGCCCGTCCTCCCAGACCCCGTCCTCCTCGCTCGCCATCTGGCGCAGCTCGCCGAGCAGCTCCTCGCCCGAGCGGCCCCGCTCGGGCAGCTCCCGCGCGACCCCGAACCGCTCCGAGTAGGGATGGGAGTCGAACAGGTCGGCCATCCCCGCTCACGCTACGACATCGCCCCGCCACGCGAGCGACGAGATACCCGCCCCCTGCGCGGGGAACTCGTCGTTCGGCGGGGGAGTGGAGGGATACGATGGTCGCGACGAGCTGCAGAAGAGGCGAGAGGAGCACGGATGAAGCCCGAGGAGGATGGATGAAGCCCGAGGAGTGGGTCGAGGCGTTCGCGCGGGCCCTGGGCGAGGAGCGGCCGAGCGAGGCGGAGTTCAACGCGATCCTCGAGCTGGCCGCGGTCGCGGCGCACTCCTCCGAGCGCACCGCGGCGCCGGTCGCCGCCTGGCTCGCCGGCAAGTCGGGCAAGCCGCTGGGAGAGGTCCAGGGGCTCGCTGAGGCCGTAGCCCCAGAGGGAGGGAGCAGCTGATGGCCGCGGAGGAGAGGGTCACCTACTGCCGCATCTGCGAGCCGCTCTGCGGGATCGTCGCCACGGTCGAGGACGGCCGCGTCACCAAGCTGCGCCCCGACCCCGACAACCCGCTCTCGGCGGGCTTCGCCTGCCCGAAGGGGATCGCGATGGCCGACGTGCAGAACGACCCCGACCGGGTGATGCACCCGCTGCGCCGCCGCGATGACGGCTCCTTCGAGCGTGTCAGCTGGGACGACGCGCTGGACGAGATCGGGATCCGCCTGAAGCGGATAATCGACCAGCGCGGCGGCAAGGCGGTCGGCTGGTACATGGGCAACCCCGGAGCCTTCTCCTACTCGCACCCGCTCTGGGTGCTCGGCTTCCTCTCGGCGATCCGCTCGCGCCACTACTACACGGCTAGCGCCCAGGACGTCAGCAACCGCTTCGCCACCAGCGCGCTGATGTACGGCTCGCCCTTCCTGCTCCCGATCCCCGACCTGAAGCGGACCGAGCTGCTGCTGATGGTCGGCGCCAACCCGCTCGTCTCGCACGGCAGCCTGATGACCGCGCCCCGGATCAAGGACCAGCTGCACGCGATCACCGCCCGCGGCGGGCGCGTCGTGGTCGTCGACCCGCGCCGGTCCGAGACCGCGCGCGAGTTCGAGCACATCCCGATCACTCCCGACACGGACGCCTGGCTGCTGCTGTCGCTGCTGAACGTGGTCTTCGCCGAGGGGCTCGAGGACGCCGGGGCGATCGCGCGCCAGTCGCGCGGCGTCGAGGCGCTGCGGGAGATGAGCGCCGAGGCGACGCCCGAGGCGACCGAGGGTCGCACCGGCGTGCCGGCCGCCGATGCCCGCAAGCTCGCGCGTGACCTGGCCGCCGCCGAGGGCGCGGCGATCTACGGCCGCACCGGATCATGCCTGGGCCGCAACGGCACCCTGGTCTCCTTCCTGCTCGACGCTCTCAGCCTCGTCACCGGCAACCTCGACACCGAGGGCGGCTCGATGTTCGGCAGCGGGCCGATCGACTTCGCCCGCGTCGCCGACCAGATCGGCGCCGGCACCTACGACGCCACCCGCACCCGCATCGGCGACCTGCCCGAGGTCCTTGGGCAGCTTCCCGCCTCGGTGATGGCGAAGGAGATGGACACCCCCGGCGAGCGCCAGATCCGGGCGATGTTCGTCTCGGCCGGCAATCCGGTGCTCTCGGTCCCGAACGGCGAGGAGCTATCGGCGGCGCTCGAGGGCCTCGACCTCTGCGTCGCGATCGACCTCTACGTCAGCGACACCGCGCGGCACGCCGACTTCGTGCTGCCGGCGACGACGTTCCTCGAGCGCGAGGACTTCCCGCTGCCCTTCCTGAACCTGCACACGACCCCTTACGTCCAGATGACCGAGGCCGTGGTCGCGCCGCGCGGAGAGGCCAGGCAGGAGTGGGAGATCATCGAGGCGATCTCGAAGCGGATCGGGGTCGTGCCCAGCCCCTCGGGTGCCGTGCGCGCCCTCCGCAAGTTCGGGATCAAGCTGACCCCGCGGCGGCTGCTGGACCTGCTGTTGCGCACCGGGCCCGACGGCGACCGCTTCGGGCTGCGGCGGTCCGGCTGGAGCCTCGGCAAGCTGGCGCGCTCCCCGCACGGCGTGGTGCTCGACGAGTACCTGAGGGCGGGCGTGCTCGCGAAGGCGGTTCGCTTCGAGGACGGGCGGGTGCGGCTCGACCCGCCGCAGGTCCTGGAGGAGGCGGTGCGGATGAAGTCGCGGAACGGCGACGACCCGGAGTTCCCGCTGCGGCTGATCGGGCTGCGCGAGCTGCGCTCGCACAACTCCTGGATGCACAATGCGGCGCTGCTGATGCGGGGCGGGCGCGAGCACTGCGCCCGGGTGCACCCCGAGGACGCTGCGGCGCACGGGATAGCCGAGGGTGAGCCCTGCCGGATCAGCTCCCCGCACGGCCAGATCGAGATCGTCGCGCGGCTCACCGACGAGGTCTCGCGCGGCACGATCGCCGTCCCCCACGGCTGGGGGCACCGAGGCGGCGGCTGGGAACGCGCCAACGAGGCGGGCGGCGTCAACGTCAACCAGCTCGCCTCCTCGGACCCCGCCGACCTCGAGCGGCTCGCGGGCATGGCCTTCCTGAACGGGATCCCGGTCAGGCTCGAAGCGGTGCGGGTGGACGGGAACGGCGCCGCGGCCCGGGCCGCCGAGCCCGCCGCCGTCTGACCGCACCCGTCCGGTCAGCCCGGGCCCTCGGCGAGCAGGCGCTCGGCGGCCTGCAGGTCCTCGGGGGTGTTGACGTTGAACAGCAGCCGCCCGGGGTCGCCGAAGGGCTCGAGCTCGGACGCGGGGATCTCGTACGGCCCGAGGCCGGCGACCGTCTCCCGCAGCGGGCGCCGGGCCGCCAGGGCGGCCTCCAGCTCTCCCAGCAGCTCGGGCGGGTAGCGCCCCAGCAGCGGATGCAGGCGCCCCTCGAGCGCGGGCACCGCCAGCGGCTCGGGCAGTTCCGCGAGCCACGCGAGCAGGTCGTGGGTGACGAAGGGCATGTCGCAGGCGACCGCGAGCACCGGCAGCCCGCCCGAGTCCCGCAGCGCCTCGACGATGCCGGCCATCGGGTGCGAGGGCTCGGCCGGCTCCTCGAGCACCGGGACCGCGAGCGGCGGCAGCGCCGTGCCGGGCTTGGCGACGACGACCGCGTCGGGGCCGGCCGCGTCCAGCACATGCTCGATCAGGGGCCGTCCGCCGAGCTCGGCCGTCGCCTTGGCGCCCCCCAGGCGGGTCGCCCGCCCGCCCGCGAGCACCGCGATCAGAGCCTGCACGGCCCGCTCCCCCTCCTCGCCGCTCCGCTGGGCGCCATCGGCCCAGTCTCCCACCGCGGGCGCCTAGCATCCTCGGCATGGAGATCTCGGTGCGACTGTTCGCGGTGCTGCGCGAGCGCGCCGGCAGCGACTCGGTGCGATTGGAGCTGCCCGATGGCGCCACCGTCGCCGAGGCGATGGACGAGCTGCGCGCGCGGCCGGGGCTGGACGAGCCGCTCGGGAGCATGAGCGTGGCGATGGCGGTCAACCGCGAGTACGCCTCGCCCGAGACCGAGCTCGCCGCCGGCGACGAGCTGGCGCTGGTGCCGCCGGTCAGCGGCGGCGCGAAGGATCCCCCGGCTGCCGCCGAGGTCCACGCACGGGTCAGCGAGGAGCCGCTCTCGCTCGAGGCGGTGACGGCGCTCGTCGGGCGGCCCGGAGCCGGGGCGATCGTCAGCTTCCAGGGCACCACGCGCGAGGTCGAGCGGCTCGACTACGAGGCCTACGGCGAGATGGCGACCGAGCGGATTGCGGCGATCCTGCGCGAGTGCGTGTCGGGCCACGGGCTCGAAGCCGCCGCCGCCGAGCACCGGGTGGGGGCGGTGCCGCTGGGCGAGCCGAGCGTGATCGTCGCCGTCTCGGCGGCGCACCGCGGCGAGGCCTTCGCCGGAGCCCGCGAGGCGATCGACCGGATCAAGGCCGAGGCGCCGATCTGGAAGCGCGAGACCGACGGCGAGCGCTCGGAGTGGGTCGAGGGGACGCCGGTCGAGGGTACCCTGGCCGAAGGATCCTCGGCTGGTGGAGCAAGGGCCGAATGAGCGAGCGGTCGGAAGCGGGCGAGCGGCGCCTCACCCACGTCGACGAGTCCGGCAGCGCCCGCATGGTCGACGTAGGCGCCAAGGACGAGGGCGAGCGCCGCGCGCGCGCCGAGGCGCTGGTGCGGATGAGCCCCGGGACGGCGGGCGCCGTCGCGGCCGCCGACGGTCCCAAGGGCGACGTCGTCGGCCCGGCGCGGATCGCCGGGATCGCCGCCGCCAAACGCACCGGCGACCTGATCCCGCTCGCCCACCCGCTGCCGCTGACATTCGCCGACGTCGAGATCGAGGTGGACGAGTCCGAGGGCCTCGTACGCATCACCTCAGAGGCCCGGGTGGTCGGGCGCACGGGGGTCGAGATGGAGGCGATGGCGGCCTGCGCGGTCGCGGCCCTGACCGTCTACGACATGGTCAAGGCCCTGGAGCGCGGGGTCAGCATCGAGCGCATCGAGCTGCTGGAGAAGACCGGGGGCCGGAGCGGCACCTGGACCCGCGACGGCCCCGACGTCTGATGCGAGCGGCGATCCTCACCGCCTCGACCTCGATAGCCGCGGGCGCCGGCGAGGACAGATCGGGCCGGGCCCTGGCGGAGTTCGCGACCGGGTTGGGCTGCGAGGTGGTCGCGACCGAGGTCGTGACCGACGATCGCGACCTGATCTCCGACCGCCTGCGTCATTTCTGCGACGAGGCCGGGTGCGAGCTGGTGCTGACCACCGGCGGCACCGGGATGGCGCCCGGCGACGTCACGCCCGAGGCGATCCGCGAGGTGATCGAGCGCGAGGCGCCCGGGATCGCCGAGGCGATGCGGCTTGCCTCCCGCGAGCACACGCCCAACTGGATGCTCTCCCGCGCCGTCGCCGGCATCCGCGGAACGACCCTGATCGTCAGCTTCCCCGGCAGCCCCCGCAGCATCGCCCAGGCGGGCGACGCGATCCGCGAGGCGCTGCCGCACGCGCTGGCGCTGCTCGCGGGCGAGCGCCCGCACTAGGCTCGGGTCCCAGCCTCGCCCAGAGCGGCGGCAGCACCTGCTCCTCGATCTCGAAGTGGCGCCGGCCCCTGTCCTCGAAGAACTCGCCGAACTCCGCCGCCGCGGCTCCCGCGTCCTCGGCCCGGCGCAGCCGCCGGGCGACGACGAGTGGCCTGGTGGTGGTCTCGCGAGAGCGAGGGCAGCGACTCGTCGCGCTTCACGCCGGGACCTCTCGGGGGCGCGGCCGCACGGTCACGCGATCAGGTCGGCGGCGAGCACGAGGATGACCAGGGTCAGGGCGAGGATCACGGCCTGGACGATCCCCGAGGCGACGCTCAGCCGGCGCAGCCCGGCCTCCGCCTCGTCATCGCCCGGGGAGGCGATCAGCGCCTGCCGCCGGCGCCTTATCCGGGGGCCCAGCACCAGCGCGTGGACCAGACCGACGTACCCGAGTCGGCCGACTGGTGGAACTCCTCCTGAATGCTGCTCTGGGGCTCGAACATCCCGCCGACGCGGACGCCCGCGAGCAGGACTACCGCAGCGCCCCGCGCTGGCTCGACCTCGCCGAGGGCATCACCCTGGCGCTCCCGGAGGAGTGCGCGCAGAAGCGCCGCCGCTGGATCGACGCCGCCGGCCGGCGGGACTGAGCCCGCCTCAGCCGCCGATCGCGCTCATCGTGCGCTCGGGCTGGATGAAGCCGGGCTCGTTCACCCGGTGCTTCAGCTCCTTGCGCGCGACGGCGCCGCGGATCAGCCGCTCCAGCTCCTCGTCATCGGCCCCGTCGCGCAGCGGCTCGCGGAGGTCGGTCTCGTTCAGCGAGAAGAGGCAGGTGCGCAGCTTGCCCTCGGACGTGAGGCGGATGCGGTTGCAGTCGGCGCAGAAGGGCTCGGAGACGGGGTTGACGAAGCCGACCGTGCCCTCGCCGTCGGCGAAGCGGAACACGCGGGCCGTCGCCGAGGGTTCCCGCTCCAGCTCGATCAGGGGGAAGTGGCGCTCGATCTCGGCCCTGACCTCGGCGCCGGTCAGCACCTTGTCGGGCTCCCATTCGTGGTCGGCGTCGAGCGGCATGAACTCGATGAAGCGGACCTCGAAGCCGGTCTCGCGCGCGAACTCGGCGAAGGGCAGGATCTCCCGCTCGGTGAAGCCGCGGATCCCGAGCGCGTTCACCTTGACCGGGCGCAGCTCGGGATGGGCGGCGACCGCCTCGAGGCCGGCGAGCACGCGGGGCAGGGCGTCGCGGCGCGTGATCTGAAAGAAGCGGTCGCGCTGCAGCGAGTCGATCGAGACGTTGACGCGGTTGACCCCCGAGGCCGCCAGCGCCTCGGCGTCGCGCTCGAGCAGGTAGCCGTTGGTCGTCAGCGCCAGGTCCCGCAGGCCGGGTATGCGGCCGAGCATCGCCGCCAGCGTCGGGAAGTCGCGGCGCACAAGCGGCTCGCCGCCGGTCAGGCGCACGTCGGCGACGCCCATCCGCACCATCAGCCCGACCAGGCGCTCGATCTCCTCGAAGCTGAGGATCTCGGAGCGCTCGAGCCAGGGCAGGCCCTCCGCCGGCATGCAGTACTGGCAGCGGAAGTTGCAGCGGTCGGTGACCGACACGCGCAGGTCGCCGATCAGGCGCCCGTGGCCGTCGCGAAGCGGTTCCATACGATGATTCTGGCAGGCGGCCGCGCTGTGGGCGAGGGTGCGGTAGGCTCGTCGGGCCGTGGGCGTGTTCCTCTGGCACGTCAAGATCTCGCACTACAACGAGAAGGCCCGCTGGGCGCTCGACTACAAGGGCATCCCATAAGAGCTGCTGACCCCGATGCCCGGCACCCACAGGCTGACGGCGCTGCGCCTGACGAGGGGCGAGCACCAGCGCCAGCCTGTGATCGACCTGGACGGGCGGCGGGTCTGGGACTCGACGGCGATCATCGCCGCGCTCGAGGACTACAGGCCCGAGCCGCCGCTCTACCCCGCCGACCCGGATGAACGGGAGCGGGCCCTGGCCCTGGAGGACTACTTCGACGAGGAGCTGGCCCCGCGGATCCGCCGGCTGATCTGGCACCACATGCTGCCCGATATCGACGCAGCCACCGATGCGGCGCTCCCCGACGAGGGTGCGTTCAAGCGCGGCCTGCTTCGCGCGACGTCGCCGGTCGGCGGGAGGCTGGTACGGCAGGACTACTCGGCTGACGAGGCCGGCGCCAGGGAGGCCGAGATCGGCATTCGCGCCGCCATGGACCGGCTCGAGGCCGAGCTCGGCGGCGGCGAGTACCTGGTGGAGGGCGCGTTCAGCGTCGCCGACCTGACCGCGGCGGCGCTGTCCACGCCGCCGCTGGCGCCCCCGGGGCGACCCTGGGCGCCGGAGCTGGTCGAGCCGCTGCGGCCCTTCCGGGACGAGCTCGAGGCGCGACCGGGCGGTCGCTGGGTGGCGCGCATGTACGAGCAGCATCGCGGCGTCCCCGTCGCGGCCTGAGGAGCCCCCGATGGCGTCGGAGCGCGAGCGCAGCGTGCTCGCGAGGGTGCGGTCGGTGCCCGAGGGCTACGTGACCACCTACGGGGCCGTCTCGCCGGGCTCTCCTCGCTTCGCGGGGGCGGTGCTGGCCCATACGGCCGAGGACGTGCCCTGGCAGCGGGTCGTGCGAGCCGATGGCTCGCTCGCCCAGGGCGCCCGCCAGCGCGCCCTGCTGGAGGCCGAGGGCGTCCCCTTCCGCGGCTCCCGCGTGGATCTGGGCGAGGCCCTGATCCCACCCGAGGCGCTCACCAGCCGGCCGAACGACGACAAATGAGCGCCCAGGGCCAATAAGTCGTCGCTCGGCGGGGAGGTGGTCAGGCCGCGGCGAGCAAAGCCAGCGAGCCATGCACGCGCTCGGGCCTGCCGGCGGCGATCCGGGCCAGCGCCGCCACCGTCGCCCTCGCCCCTTCGGGCGCGATCGCCGACGGCGAGGCGCCGGGATGGCTCTGGGCGATCCGTACCCGCAACGCCCCGGGCAGGATCCGGAAGCGAAGCGGCGAGCTCAGCTCGGCGGCCTCGCCGTCGATGCCGGCGCTGACGGCTTCCTCCGAGCTGACCTCGAACTCCGGCGTCGCCCACTCCCGCCACGGGCGCTGGAACGGGCTCCGCCGCTCCCGCTCACCCCTGACCGACGGCTCGGCGAGAACCGTGATCCCGAGCAGCCCGTCGTCGATGCGCGGCCGCGTCCCCGATCCCACCGGACGCCCAAGCCGGTAGCGGTTGTTCGAGACCAGGATCGCGGCGGTCGAGTGGTGGCGGGTCCCGTGGGGGCCCGTCCAGACCAGGTCGGCGGCCTCCGCCTCGGGGCCCATCACCTCGGGCACCGTCTCGAGCAGCGTGCGCAGCTTGGCGTCCCGGTACTCGTCCTTCTGGACCGCGGTCGCGTACAGCCCCAGCGAGACGTTGTTGACGAAGACCCTCCCGTTGACCTCGGCCAGGTCGACGCGGCGCTCGCCGCCGTCGCTGAAGGCGTCGAGCGCGCCGACGACGTCGTCGCGGTCAACCCCGAGGTCGAGCGCGAAGTGGTTGCGCGTGCCCGCCGGGACGCAGGCGTAGGGCAGGTCGTGCTCGGAGGCGATCGCTGCGACCAGCGCCTGCGAGCCGTCCCCGCCCGCCATCGCCAGGCCGTCGGCCCCTCCGGCGACCGCCTCGCGCACCAGCTCGCCCAGGTCCTGGCCCGGCCCGAGCTCGACCGGCTCGATGCCCCTCGCCCGGGCCTCGGCGGGCAGGTCGAAGCGCTCGGCCTTGCCGCCGCCCGAGCGCGGGTTGTAGAAGAGAACCGGGTGCTCGGGGGGAGCCGCGGGGGACAGCGCCACGTGGATGCGGAAGGCCGTCTGCGCGAGGGCCGCGGCGAGCGCGCCCGCGGCCACCATTGCGACCGCGGTGAGATCGTGGCCGCCGCTGGTGGCGATGGCGGCGGCGCCGGCCAGCAGCGCCGCCGCGGCGAGCAGCCCGGCGGTTCGCGCCCTACCGCCCCTGACGATGCCGAGCCAGGCGAAGACCAGCGCCGC